>Ga0315282_10002780_pt1 | contig 31787 bp, 34 predicted proteins | sample YL17G07_20_MG_FD_203693 | JGI IMG/M metagenome (GOLD analysis project Ga0315282, IMG submission 203693) | Sediment microbial communities from Yellowstone Lake, YNP, Wyoming, USA - YL17G07_20 | ecosystem: Environmental > Aquatic > Freshwater > Lake > Sediment | place: USA: Wyoming | collected... | reverse complement strand
ACTTCGCAACATAACCTTATCTCTTTTTGCCATTCCAAAAACTGAAAGGCTAATTACAAGATCTGAAGCTTCATTTGTGTCCCCGCCAAGAATATATGCGCCATATTCGCGTGCCCCAGCATTCAGCCCCCTCCCAATTTCCTCTATGTCCTTTTCCTTTAGTGTTCTCGGTAACCCGAGGGAGACGAGTAGTGCTAATGGTTGAACACCTTTCGCTGCGAAATCGCTTATGTTCATAACGACTGCTTTGCGGGAGGCTTGCCTTAGATTCATTTTTGGTGGAACATCTGTTTTGTCAACAAGCATATCTGTTTTCAAGACTGCAAGATTGTTGTCTCCAATATCGTATGCAGAGACATCATCGCCGAAGGGTATGGGCATTTTAGGCAATACGTCTAAACGACTCTGTATGATTTCAATTATTTTTCTTTCGCCTAAATTTTCATTTGGTTTCATAACATTTCCTTCTTGAACTAGTGATGATGCCTACAACCTTCAACTATGTTTCTCCTTTCACGATTCTTTCAGTTTCTCTCTAATCCATTTGATGAAGCTTTCAGCAAAAATTCCTTTGTCATATTTTTCGCATGGATAACTTACACAATCAGAGCATGTAACCAGTTTTTTGCTTTTAGCACAAGAATATATGTCGCAGAACACTTTTTCCCTAGTTTCCGCCGTTTTGCTCTCTTCTATGCATCCTAAACATTTTTCCTTCTTGTAGACAGCACAGTTGCCACAATAAACGTTACACGGCGCGAGCAAACTTGTATCCATCTTCTTTCCCCATGCTATTACAGTACAACTCATTTAAAATGACTATCCCGTTGAGCGATGTAACTGGTTTCTGAACATCCAAGAAGGGTAATGCTTAAATCTCACAAGTAATGTGGAAATGGAAGTTTTGAGGCAAAAATGTTGCTTAAGATTAGACCCTTCAGAAAAGGGTTCGATGAAGACGTTTTTGTTAGCATTTTTAACGCAGTTTTTGGAGATTATGATGACATTAGAAGTATGACGCTTGAAGAAATGAAGAAGATGGAAGACTCCCCGAGCTTCAACACGGATGGAATGCTGATAGCTGAATGGAATGGCGAAACTGCTGGAATGGTAAACGCTTACGTGGATAAACTGAGAGAGGAAGAGAAAGGGTTTATTCAATGGCTGGGGGTTTTTCCAAAATTTAGAGGGAAAGGGATAGCTAAAAATCTCGTGGAAAAGTCGATAGAAAGCTTGAAGCACAGAGGAATGAAGGTTGCTGAGACTTGGGCGCAAACAGACAGAGAAGCATGTGTACATGTTTTCGAAAGTTTCGGGTTTAAACAAGCGCGTGTTACAAGTATAATGAAAAGAAGCCTAAAGAACATTCCATGCAACATTGGAGAACACATAGAAGTGACAATAAGAAATATGCGAGTAGAAGACGAAGAAGACATCAAACTACTAAATAGACTTGACAACGAAACTTTCAAAGAGCACTTCAATTTTAGACCAAGAACCATTGAAGAAACCAAATATGCCCTTTTCGAAATGCCATGGTACAATGAGCAGAAGTGGTTTTTTGCAGTTCTAGACAACCAGTCATTAGGTTATGCTGGAATTGGGATTGATGAAGGGCTAAATAAGGAAAAGAACATGAAGTGGGGATGGATTTTAGACATTGGCATTCTGAAACCTTATAGGAAAAAGGGAATAGGAACGCGTCTGATGCTTCACTCGATGCAATCTCTAAAGTCTAGTGGAATGGAAGAGGTTCTACTTTACGTTGATGATATGAACCCAACAAACGCCATAAAACTATACAAAAAACTAGGATTCAAAGCGCTGAGAAAAAGCATCATATATCAGCTGCCACTTGCTTAACTTACTTCATAGCAAGTTAAAGTGCGTTGTGTCTGTTTAAATAGGTGTTTTATGAAAAGTTGATGTGACGCCCCGGTGGCTCAGCCCGGTAGAGCGGCAGCCTCGTAAGTTGTTGGTCGCGGGTTCAAATCCCGCCCGGGGCTTTTCAGTTTTAGGCTATCATAGAAAACGATGTGTATTTTTGTTGTACGCATGGACAGAAACGTTTATTAAATGTTTATTAAATATTAATATTGACGATATATAGTAAAAGTATACTCTGGAAGGATAAACTATGCCTCTCCACATCCATATACACAACGAGAAACTGAAATGCCCATACAAGGGCTGCGGCAAATCTTTTGACAAGCCAACGGTCTTGACCGACTCATCCTCAATGCCGCGACAAACATATTATGCATGTCCCTATTGCATGTCAAAATTAGACATAATAGTAGAAAACTTGAAACTCGTCGGCGTCAAAACAACCGAATATCCAAAAGTTTTTGATTCACCAGCAAAATGTGCCCACTACTACGGATTCCTAACCGCACTTCCTAAAGATGCGCCAATCCCCGATGAATGCCTAATCTGCCCAAAAGTGCTCCAATGTAATATCAAGAGACAATAACAAAACCGTTGCGTATTTTTTCTTTTTGAGAGAATGTTTTAAATTTACCTTTTAAACTTTCTATTCTGCATATAAGAACTTAAGGGGCTGTCGGCTAGTTTGGTCTAGGCTTGGAGACTTGGGCTCTCTAGACCCCGGTTCAAATCCGGGCAGCCCCACCATAGGACTTGAACCCAATTGAGTGCAAGCACCTACAGACTAGAATAACGCGAATTTACCAGCAAAAAATGCCCAATATATGCTTTGGAGGTTCGAACCTATCCCCGCATGCCATCAACCCATAGTAAGAACCACTTTCAAACTCACGCGCTTTCATCATAGTCTCTCTAAAATTTCCAGGGTTCTCCGAAGTTATGACGTAGTTTCAATGTTCGCCAACTTCTGGAGGAAACTTTATATCATGGCAGATCGGAGTATTTTGTGGTGAAATGTTTGGAAACTGGTGTTGAAGTCAAGAAGGTGGATGCACAGGGTCGTCTTATCTTGCCTGCGGATTGGCGTGAAGCTGAAATTGGGGAAAGTCGGGAACTGTACATCATCAAGAGGAAAGGATATTTGAAGATAGTTCCTAAGCGTCGCGTTGATTTGACTGAAAACTTTGACAAGGTTGATTTGGGCGTAGAAGCCATCGGAAGCTGGAAACAGTTCGAAAAGAAATTCTATGAGGCGGGCACATGAGATTCTTAGACGCAAACGTATTCATCTATGCTTACTACAAACCGAAAAAACAGCTAACTCAAAAAGAGAAACAGATGAAGGAACACGCCAAAAAGATAGTCAGCAGCGTATCTCAAGGAAAAGAAGAAGTGATGATGACCGTTGTACACGTGTCCGAAATAGTGAACATTCTCAAACACGGCATGCCACTAGACCCGCTAACCACCATCATCCGCGGCCTATTCATGCTCGACAACATGAAGATAATGGGCATAACTCAAGAAGCATATTTCGCTGCAACCGAGCTGGGAGATGATTTGAAGCTTGAAGCCAACGACGCCTTGGCCGTCGACGTCATGAGGCTAAACGGCATAAAGGAAATATACTCGTTCGATGAGGACTTCGAGCAAATAGAAGGGATAACAAGACTTCCCACACTATAAAGAACAAAACTCACGCTCAAGAGAGCCCACCTCAGTTTGAAGCTGGCTTTTAGGTTGCATGTATGAACTTGAACACTTTTTGATATTAATCCCTCCTAGTCCATTATTAGACTTGAACCCATTTAGGTATGGGTGCTGGCAGCTCTACCAAGCAGAGAAAACGAAAAAAATTAGACGGGCGGACTAGGTCTTGCTCCTAAAGTCACTGTTACATGTGCTTGTAGATTTCCTCTTACAACGGTTACGATTAAAGTTTCTCTTGGCAACGTGTTTTCTTCAAGATAGGTTGCCAAATCATCCCCGTTCCTGACGCGACTTCCATTGAGAGCTATTATTATATCGCCAATTTGAACTCCACCATCTTGTGCAGGGCTTGGATTTCCGTAGCCAACTATCCTCCAGCCGTAAGTTACATTCACTCCTAATTGTTGGGCTGTTTCATAATTCATGTCAGTTCCCGTCACTCCTAGGTAGGAGTGCCCTTCATAAGTGCCGCTTAAGACTAGTGATGCTATTTCTCTAAGTATTGCGTTTGAAGGGATGGCGAAGCCTAAGCCTTGAGAATCCTCTACTATGGCTGTTGTTATTCCAACAACTTTGCCGCAATAGTTTAGTAATGGACCGCCGGAGTTCCCAGGATTTATTGGTGCACTTGTCTGTATAATATTCGCGATGCCAAAGCCTCCCGTGTACTCCTCAGTGATTGTTCTATTAAGCGCACTTATTACACCAGTTGTCAGCGAACCAACTAAGCCGTATGGGTTCCCTATGGCTATTACGGGGTCGCCTACTCTCAATGTTGAGGATCCAACAATCTCGAGGGGTTTGAATTCATTTTCAGGGGCATCAACCAACAGGACAGCTAAATCTGCATACGGGTCTGTTCCATTCACCTTGGCTGAGTATCCATTTCCGTTTGAAAATGTTACGCTTATGCTTGTTGTCCCATGTACAACGTGGTAATTCGTTATCACGACCATTATTCCAGTGAAGTTGTAAACGAATCCGGAGCCTTGAACGGCTCCAGTGCTTGTCTTTCCATAAATCAGAACGGCTGAATCTTTTACTCTTTCATATAGTTCCGTCAAGCCTGTGATGTTTTGGTAAATTGTTATATTTTGGTAAGTGACATTTTGGAAGCCCCATAGTTTAGAGACTCTGGCATTAAGATTTGAAACGTCATTTCTTAAACTGCTGATTTGCTGGAAGGCTATGTAGTAGGTTGTTATTGACCCAGCAAGTAGCCCTGTGAGCAATATTACCAACAGGAATGCTGAAGAGGTTCTCCCATAATGTTCTTTAAACTCACCCAAATTTTTCACCTGTCTTAGTCGGAGAAATGAAGTAGCATTCTTAAAGATAAAAATTCCGCAAAAGATTACTCAGTTTCGGCTATTCTTCAAAGAGTTGCGTGGTTACTAGTAACGCAAGAAAAAGCGTTGCCACTATTGCTACAATAAATGGATAATAAGGTGAGACACCATACAGAATGCCGCCGATGTAAGGCGCAATGAACGAGCTGAACATAGTTACTGTTTGGGGTATAGAGACCCAGCGGGCCCTAATTGACTCTGGGGCGAGAGGTCCGATGATTGCGCTCATTAAAGACCATGTTATGTAAGAGCCTCCAGCTAGGAAAAATATCGTTATCAAGATAAGGAAATTGCCAAACAGCATTAGGAGAATTAGTGAAAGGCTACACAATGCCATGGAGACAGAAAGCGCATATGATTTTTTCCACTTGTCTCCAAGCCTTCCCAACAGAATTCCCAAAACCGCAGAACCTAAGAAAGAAACTGAGCCTAAAACCCCTATTTCAAAGTCGCCAAAGTGATATATGTCTCCGAGAAACTTGGGAACGAAGGGACGAAACATCATCAAAAAGAACATCACCGAGGCGAAGAAAATCGAAAGCGTGAGCAGTTTTCTTGTTCTTAGAAGTTTGAAAAAGGAATAATGTTCTTCTAAAGAGCGTTGCGTATAGCCTGCTGCCTGTTGACTGCTAATAAATATAAGGATGAGACCAGCTAAAGCGTAAAGGATTGAGGCCGAATAGAAAACAACTCGCATGCCAATAACTCCAGCTAAAAAGCCGCCCAAAGCTGGAGAAAAAATGTAGCCAAAGGACCAAGCAGCCGAGATGACCGTGAAGGTTAAGGTCAACCTGCTTTTGTCAGCAGCTGTCACAATATAGGCTGTGCCTGTTGGTCCGCCAAGCCAAACACCCCACAACACCATTCCGGGCAACATTTGAAGCCAGTTTCCAGCAAAAGCGAAAATCAGAGGCGCAGGCAACCAAGCAATCCAGCCGGCGATCATAATCTTTTTACGGTCATATCTGTCAGCAAGCATTCCGGCCAAGAACAAGGTTAAAGCTGCAACTAGGCTTACAACAGCATAAAGTATCCCGATTTCTACAGAGCTAGCGTTTAGAGTTTTTGACATATAATAGGGTAGGAGATAAGCGTAAAGGCCGTCTCCAAAAGAACCCGTCAAGTTGGAGGCAAAAATTAGTCTTAAATCTCTGTTTAGTACTTCAAACAGAAAGTCAAATTTCAAGATTTTATAGTGTCCCATCAAAGTCAGCCAGGCATTCTACAGGGTCTTAAGTTTTAACTGTGATATGTGATTAACTATTTTTGTCTTCTAGAGGATATGACAAGGTGATGAAGTTATTTTCTTCTGTCAATTATGTCTAATGCTTCGGGTCCGGTGCCGATTAGCACAACTGAAATTCCTGTTTGTTTTTCAATCGCGTTTATGAATTGCTTCGCTTCTTGGGGAAGTTTATCGTATTCTCTTACACCTTTGCACTCTGAGTATAAAACGTCAAGTTTTGTAAGGGCAGTTTGCGTTGCACCGTTGACCGTAACAGCTTTCTTCGCCAGTTCAAAGTTGAAGGGGGCAGAGCGTCTATCTCGGCCCGTTCCGGCAGCAGTTTCAAACCATCCACGCTTCGAAGCTTCTTCTTTTGTCAATTCTCCAGGCAATAGGCCTGTACCAACACGGGTCATGAAGGCTTTAAACACTACTAAGACATTGTCAACTTTTGTTGGACCCACACCTGCCTCGGAACATATCGCTGAGGCACTTGTGTCCCTGCCTGTTACGTACGGATATGTTCCATAGAAAAGCGAAAGCATCAAGCCCTGAGTTCCTTCTAACAAGACTTTTTTGCCAGCGTCTATCGCATTGTTAACTTCTGTAGCTACATCTGTTAGGTATGGCTGCAGTTCCGGAATGTCCTTTGCGACTTTTGCTGTTCTGCGAACGCGCTCTTCGATTGCTGGTCCTACACCCCATCCAGTTGTTCCTAGACCCTTTAGATGTGCGCTTGCTTTGTCTTGCGTTGAATGCTTTTCTTCGATAATGGATGCCTGGTAGTCTATGCCTATGCGGTTTTTCACGTTTGTTGCTTCTACTTCTTCTAGGAACTTTGCAACGTGAACGTTTGCGCCGGCACTGATTAGTAAGCGACATTTTTCGTAGAGGAAAGCTGCTGGAACCATGTGTAAAGCGTAACGTTTGCCTCTATTCCAAACTGTGTGGGCGGCGTTAACTGAGCCTGTTCTCACACAAACGTCCAACTTATCCTTTAAAGCCAAGTAAGAAATTATTTTTCCCTTACCTTCGTCCCCCCAGAAGCCTCCAGCTATAACAGTGCAAGACATTTTATCACCGTTGAGAAAATTTGCTGAAGATTATTTAAGACTATTTGCTAGTTTTATGTAAAAAGCGTATTTTCGCCTCGTTATCTATCCTTTGAAGAAGTTTTATTAAATTTTTGCCTTTTCGCTTTATCTCATTGTTGGAGATGGTGTTTTTTACAGGGCAAAGATAATCCACGATTATTCGCTCTTCCTCGCTATAAATTATTGGGTAGATGCGACACCCTAAAGGTCTATGTCTGTAAACTTTGCAACGACGCCTTTCAACATCATAGAAAACACAATATCCTTTGCGGTTTCGCAGTCGCGCAAAACCCTGCCTATCATAACGTACAAAATTTTCTCCAGTGTATCCGGCTCTTTCCAAAAGCTCTATGTCCACTCTAGAAAGCAGCATCTCAGTTTTCTCGCAGCATTTTCCACAATGTGAGCAGCGCATAACTGTACGCTACTCTAAACTTTGCTATTTTAACTTTCGTAACTGTCTTTTTTTAAGTATTTGTGAACGCTCGAGTTTGTTGTTTCCTCTATAATTTTCTATCCGCTGGTTAGAATTAGGTTGATGTTTAGTATTTCTGCCCATGCTATGCTTCTCAGTGGTATTCTAAATTCGTTTTCTTTTCCATAGGGAACGCATTTAACAAAGTTCTCTCTTTTGAACTCGTCTTTTTGAAGTTCTGACAACTGAACATTTATTATCACTGCACCGTCTTTCAAGTGGAGGTTCACGTTCTTTCCCAGAAAAGACTTTGCCATGTTTAAGTTGAACCTTTCCATCTTTTCACCACTCCACGTCTCTTTCAGCTAGTTTGCTCCAGCATCGCCTACAAATGGGCAGTCTTTCCCCTCTAAAAAGAATGTAAACTTCAATATTGTCGTTCTTGCATTCCCTATTCCATGGGTTTTTGCAATGCTCCATTTACATGTACCTCCAGTCGCAAACCACTGTGAAAATGCTCTACAAATTTTGCTTTTAAAACTCTCTGCAAAACGACATTCTCGCACGGTGGAGAGAGATAAGTTAAAGTGAAACTAAAACATTTAACCAATGTCCGGCTTTCTTTTATTTCTTGAAGGTTGAAAAATTGAACCACGATGAGGTAAAGGAAATTCTGCCAAGATATAAAACCGTCGCAATTGTAGGGTTGTCACGAGACCCTTCAAAAGATAGCTATCGAGTGGCTGAATATTTAAAGAAACACGGTTTCCATATCGTGCCAATTAATCCTTCTTCAAATGAAATTTTGGGCGAGAAAAGCTACAAAAGCCTCATCGACATGCCCGTCGAGGTCCAGAAAACCCTAGAAATTGTTGACTTTTTTAGGCCTTCTGAGGATGTCTTGTCAATAGTCAATCAAGTGGTTCAGTTGAAAAAGCTGCATGGTGTGCCTTATGTAGTCTGGATGCAGCTTGGAATAATTAACGAGAAGGCTGCGGAAAAAGCGAGAAAAATAGGCTTAACGGTGGTCATGGATAAGTGTATGATGCAAGAACATAGACGCCTCCTTAAGAGTAATGAAGAGTGAACAAATTCTCTTCTGATTCTCGCTCTTGCATAACCTTTCAGATGAATATAGACTTCAGCGTCAATTTTCCTTTCACAAGACATCAAAATAGTAGATGCATTCAAACTAAACTTTCCATGGATTCCCTTTTACCATCAGATAACATGCTTAAATTTGGATTATTTGGGGTGTTATTTTCTCCTTTGTTATCCTCAGCAAAGCCACACTTGGTTTGGCTAAAAAAGGTGGCAGAGGATTAGTTGGGCTTCCGGGATTTATGAATAAGGTGTTTTCTTCCCATTTTATGCTAGAATTATGCGTATGTCCATAAACCAGCACATTAAAGCTGTTTTGCTTGGCAATTTCGCGCATTTTCTTCATCCCAAAAAGTGAGCCAGGGTCATGCATAACCCCGACTTTCCAATCCAAAACCTTAACGGAATTCAGTTTTGGCAGTTTCCCACGAATTTCAGATCCGTCCATATTTCCATAGACAGCCAAAACAGGTGCAAGTTGTTCCAACTCGTCAATGATAGACAATTCTACTAAATCACCCGCGTGCACTATGAAATCTACTCCCTCAAAAACTTCGAAAACCTTTTTCGGAATGTTCCTAGCCCGCACGGGTATGTGTGTATCTGATATTAACCCAACAATCTTGGTCACAGAGTATTCGGGCAGTTTAGGATAGAGTTGGGTTTGCTCTGCAGTCATTCAGAGACCTCTCTGACATGTCTTTAACGACTTACTAAAATAAGAATCTTGGGAAAATAAGCAATCAAATGAATGCGTCAAAGCTAGCTCTGATGCTTTTCTTTTCCATATTTGCATGCCTTTTGACATTCCACACACATCAAATGAGAATTATTTGTGAAAGATGGTTCGTGCTTTCTCAGCTTTTCGTTGCACAAGTTTTCTTTATCTGTAAGGTGGACTCCAACCAAGCATTGACTGTCGTCAACTTTATATGGGGTTAAAGCACCCACAGGACAAGCTTTGAGGCATTGTTCACAATCGCCACAAAGGTTCTGTTCAAAAGGCTTGTCTGCCACCATCTCTGCATTCGTCAAAATCGAATCTAAACGTATCCATGGACCAAAAACCGGGTTTATTATCAGAGCATTTTTTCCGTAGTTTCCAAAACCCGCCAACTGTGCTAGGCGCTTGTATGATAGCGAATAACCAGAAACAGCCTTGTAACCATTTTTTTCTAAACAGTTTTTTACCGATTGTACCAAGACTAGGAGTGGAAAATAGCCTGGATAAACCCATGTTTCACCCTTTTTTATGGCTAGTTCAAGCATGTCATCCCAAACATGATAGCCAACCACAACAACAGATTTCGCGTCTGGCATGATGTCTATGGTTTTCTTGGTGTACTCTTGGATTTTCCAACCAACCCAGATGCTTGGAAAAGAGTCAATTGCGCTTGCAGAAACTATTCCAACAAGGCTGGCGCCAGATTTTAAGGCGATTTCCTTAACCTCGGATGTGAGTTTCTGAGCCTTAGAATTGGTTTTCAATATTACCTCTCCAATTACATATTTTAGAAGCAGGGCTTTAAAACTTTAAAGAGCAAATTAGCTAGAGAAAAATTGAGACAGGATTATTTCCTTTAAAAAAAAATCTTAATTTCTGCGGTGAATCCGTTTTTACGCCGATAAGTTTTACATGTTAGAGTTGACAAACGAGAGGAACAAAATCTTAAGTGCATTGGACCTTATACCCTTCCGCCATAGGTGGATTATGAAATGGGTGCCCAATTGTTAAAAGAGATCGAAGAAGAGGTCACAAGTCTTCTAAGCGATTTAATCCGCATAAATACAACCAATCCGCCTGGAAATGAAAATGACGCAGCAAAATACTTGGCTGAAACATTGGAAAAAGAAGGCTTTGAATGCGAACTTTTTGAATCTGCACTTGGAAGAGGCAGCGTAATCACACGCCTTAAAGGAACAGGCGAAAAATCAAGTCTACTTTTGCTTTCGCATTTGGATGTGGTTGCCGCGAACCCAAAAGAGTGGAGTGTAGACCCTTTTGCAGGCATAGTGAAAGATGGTTTCGTTTGGGGACGTGGCGCATTAGATATGAAGTCAATGACAGCCATGGAAGTAATTGTCATGAAACTTCTGAAAAGAAACAACGTGAAACTAAAAGGCGACATAATACTGGCTGCAACAGCCGACGAAGAAAAGGGCGGAGAAGCTGGAGCAGGCTGGTTAGTCCGTAATTGTCCTGAAAAGATTCGAGCAGACTACGTGATAAACGAGGGAGGGGGTCTAGCAATCCCCATTAACAGCAAAAACATCTACACAATTCAAACTGCAGAAAAAGGGATTCTATGGTTTAAAGTTAAGGCGAAAGGTCGACCGGGACATGGCTCAGTTCCTGGCGCAGCTGATAACGCTATACTCCGCATGAACAAGGTTGTTGAAAGACTTGGGAATTACCGTGCAAAAATCATAGTTGTGCCAACTGTGAAGCAGTTTCTGAGCGAAGTTGCAAAGGAAAACAAAATGACTCAACAGGCTGTAACGCTCTTACTTCAAAATCCCAACACAAGTGACCAAATTCTGGACATACTCGCTCAGACGGACAAAGCTATGGCCGAGGAGGTTCGCGCAATGCTTAGAATGACTGTTGCACCCACAATGATTGATGGAGGTGTAAAAGAGAACATAATTCCGTCAGAATGCGAAGCTGTTTTTGACTGTAGAATTCTGCCCGGACAAACCCCTACGGAAGCCATGAACGAGATAAGAGGCTTACTAAAGGATGTTGACATGGAAAAATTGGAGTTTGAAACAATTCAAGCTAACGAACCTTCTGAATCGCCTACAAACACACCGCTCTACAGACAGATAGCCTCAGTTCTGAAAGAGTTCGAGCCAGAAAGCTCTTTGTCGCCAATTTTGCTTACTGGGGGAACTGACTCCCGTTTTTTCAGGAAATTAGGCAGCATATGTTACGGTTTTGCACCAATGCGTTCAGACATGCCCTATGGAGAGATTTTGAAAATGACACATGGCATAGACGAGCGAATCTCCATAGAAAACCTAGTGTTTGGAACAAGCGTCCTCTACAATATAGTTGAAAGTTTCATGACTTAACTTATTCATACGCTGACCAACTCCCTCAAAATCCGTCCGAGGATAGTTTGTGGTAATATAACTGGCTTTCCAGTTAGACGCCTAAACAATTCTTTAACCTTCGGAGTAAATCCAATACAGTCAAGGATTATTAAGTCAACGTTCTCTTTAGCCAAAAATGTAGCAGCTTCTTCGGAAGCCTTAATTTCACCATAAGGATTCGCGGTCGCCATAACAAGAGATGCTCCTTTATTTTTCCACTTCTTTCTTAAAAGCGGAATTTGTTCCTTTTCGGGGACAACAACACCAAGTTTCCCGCGCTTTAGAATTCCCCAAACTATGTTCGAAATTAATTTGTCTGGTTTTATCAGAAGTTTTTTTGTTTTTATCTCAGGAAATTCTCCAGTACATAAAAGCAGCGTTAAATCAACACTCATTTCTTCAAGCTCTTCTATACATTTTTGAACTCTTGGAAATATGCGTCTTTTTGCTACCCTAACAGATGTACCATCCCTTATTCTTGTAACTAGTATGTAATCTCCAGCGGTAGGAGCGAACTTGTCAATTTCCTCCCACGTTAAACCGTCTAGGGCTCCTTTTTCGATGAGCTTAACTTCAGGTCCGAGCATTTTTTTCATAGTTGGTGTTACATCTGTTCTAGGTGATTGACCTATGGTAACTAATCCTACTTTCAACTTTCTCCCTCCCAATATCCCCTTTAGCAACTGATAAATATGTGTTTGATTGGTTTTCTTATGTTATTCTATAAGGAGGATCTTGATATGCCGGCAATAGAGGTTGGTAGAATCTGCGTCAAATTGACTGGTCGAGAGGCTGGAAGAAAATGCGTAATAGTTGACCTAATAGACAAAAGCTTCATACTGGTAACGGGTCCAAAAACGGTGACGGGAATAAAGAGGCGAAGGACAAACATCAACCATATTGAACCCCTTGAAGACAAAATAGCCATCAAACGTGGAGCGTCCGACGAAGAAATTGCCGAAGCGCTAAAGGCGACAGGCAAGTTAGAAGCAATGACACAAAAGGTTAAGCCAGCCTTGGCTTAGGTTTGAGCACTCTCGCACCAGATGTTTTAGAAAACTTAATTCCCCTTTTAGTTTTTTCGTGTGTAAAGCCAAAACTCCCTAACTCTCAAATGCTATCGATCAAGAACACGCGTTGCAAAGAATATAAATAATGAAATACTGTAAATCACAGCCTAAGGTGCATGAAAATTATGATAGAAAAGAAGACGCTAAATCTTCTAAAGGAAATGCTTGAATCCTTTGGACCAGCTGGATTTGAACGCGAAACGGCGACAATAATCAAGAAAGCCGTTAAAGGTTACGCTGACGAAGTGACCGCAGACAAGCTGGGCTCAGTGATTTTCAGCCATAAGGGGACGGCAGAGCAGCCTAGAGTTTTGCTTGCAGGGCACATTGATGAAGTTGGCTTCGTGATTTCTGGGATAGACGAGAAAACTGGCTTCTTAACTTTCAATCCTCTAGGTGGATGGTGGGATCAAGTGCTTCTGTCTCAGCGAGTTGTTATCAGAACCGAAAAAGGAGACATTCAAGGCATTATCGCAGCCAAGCCACCGCACTTGTTATCACCTGAAGAGCAGAAGAAAGTGCTTGAAAAGAAAGCGATGCACATTGACGTAGGTGCTACAAGCAAGAAGGAAGCAGAAGAGATGGGCGTCAAAATTGGCGACCCCGTGGTGCCTTGGTCCCCCTTCTCAACCATAAGAAATGGCAAGCTTGGAATGGGAAAGGCATTTGATGACAGAATAGGTGCTTTCATCGCTATGGAGGTTGTGCGGAGACTTTCTGAAGGGAAAATTAAGCATCCAAATACCGTTTACGGCGCAGCTACAGTGCAGGAAGAAGTTGGCCTAAGAGGAGCGGCAACAGTTGCTCACATTGTAGATCCAGATGTAGCCATCGTGTTAGAAGTTGATATTGCAGGTGACGTGCCTGGAGTGCAACCCTATGAGGCTCCCACTAAGATGGGAAAAGGTCCGTCAATATTGACTTTTGACACCTCTATGATTCCGAATCAACCGCTGAAACAATTTGTTATTGAGACGGCTAAAAGGTTGAAGATTCCATATCAGCTCTCGATGGTTGCGGCAGGAGGAACTGATGCTGGCAGAATTCACATGAGCAGAGCCGGATGTCCAAGCATAGTCATAAGCGTGCCAACCCGCCACATTCATTCTCACGTAGGACTCCTAAGCTTCGGAGACGTGGAAAACGCAATAAAACTGACTTTGGAACTAGTGAAACGCTTCGACAAAAAAACCGTCAACAGCTTCACAACTTTCTAAAAAACATCTACACATCTTTTCCTTTTTTGTCAGGCTATCCATTTTTACCAGTTTTTGGCAACGAAAATAGTGCGTGCTATCTAAGGCTGCTTCATGAACTCGATGAACTCACCGAGAGTCCGCTTCTTCAGCGTATAGTTACCTTTTCTCTCAATGCCAATTGTTGAGCAAGGATTTGGTCCATAGTCGTGGCCGGGGTAGACCTCGATGTCATCATCAAGCTTCATCAATTTATGAAAGAGGCTACGGTACATGTCCTCGGAACTTCCATCTGGCAAGTCTGTTCTGCCGCATTCTCCTACGAAGAGAGTGTCGCCCGTGAGTAATTTGCCATCGGCTAGTAAACATATACCGTCGGGCGTGTGTCCTGGCGTGTGGATCACCTTGATGGCAACTTTGCCTATTCTTATGGTATCCCCATCCGCTACACTGATGTCCTTGCGGCTCTTAGCCAACTTGTGGGCAACAACTTTCGCGTTGAAACTTGATCTGATATCTTCGTTGCCTGCAATGTGGTCTGTGTGATGGTGTGTGTTAATAATGTATCTTAGATTCAAATTTTGTTCTTTTACGAGTCGGATTATTGCGTCTGCGTTAAAACCAGGGTCAACAACGACGGCTTCTTTGGTAATATCATCTGCGATAACGTAGGAGAAGTTGTCACCTCGGTGTTTGATTTGCCTAAAGAACATAAAAACCAACCGTCAAAATCTGTGCTCTGCTCTTAAAAACTTTGCCCTTCAAAGATTCATGAATCTCCTCACTTAAGATGAGACCATACTCTTTCAATTTTATCTACAAATTAGATTCATAGGCGGAAAGGTACTCCAGCCTCATGCCCATATTGGCTAGATCTTTCAAATTCTCAACGCAGCCTATGCTCGCGTCTATGTTACGGTGTACTGGATGAACCCACATGTTCTGTGGTACGAGATTGAACTGCAGAGGGATTTTCATGGTAATTCCGTATTTTTCCTTCAAATCTTTGATCAACGAATCTCTGGCGCATGCTAGGCGTATCGCTGTGCAGCTGCTTAACAATTGTGGGGCGCTGAACGCTCCAATGCCGTGCCATATAACTGCGTTTTCTGGAGACCCTAGAGAGTATAAAAAGAATTGCGGTGAAGAAGGAGTCTCCTTAAAATTGTAGTTAACAAGTCTGTCTCCTTCAACTGTGAAACTATCTTCAGCTTTCGCAACGCTAACGTCATTTGGATCGATAGCGTTTGGATAAAGCGGTGTTGTTCGATAGTTTACTTTGACGCTTTGCAGTTTTGTCCCTTCAAAATATATCTTGCCCCTAGCCGCACGTTTGGAGCCATAGCCCTTTTTTGAGTGTGGGATAGTTAGAAGCGTGGTTCGGTTCTTCATACTTCTGCCCATACAACTGTAAGCACGTTCAACAGACTGGTAATCCCTATGAATTTCCTTTATGATGTGGTGTAACAATCCGTCGGTCGTCTCCTTCTCTAGAACCGTCAACGGCATCCGCATTGAGTAAAGGCAAAGGTTGATTCCAAAGGATTCGGAAAGATTCTCCAACTGCTCGTATTTCACTGCATCTACCAAGTCCACGTAACCGTTTTTGCAGGCTTCAAGATGACGATCTACAAGTTCGACTTCTCTTTTTGAGATTAGCGACCCTTCATACTTTTGCGCAAACTTATAGTCTATTTCCAGCTTCTCTGTCTTAACCGACGCCGATGGAAATGCGCTTTGCCCGCTGTTCACTATCGACGCTTTCAGGGGATTCATCGAATACCTGTCGGGTTCCGCTTCATCTGTGTTAAGGAGGAAGGGACGAATCAGTCCTTGGGGAGGCTTATTCAACATGTCGCATATCTCATCAATATCCTTACTATCGACTTCATGCAATCCGTAATAGTAAAAGTGGTTCCCACAAACCTCTAACATACGAGCAGCTATGATCCCTTGAACTTCCTCAACAGTCACTTGAGGGTTTGAATATTCAACAGAGGCCCTCAGAAAGAAATGCTCACCTTCAAAAGTATGGTCACTCATATGTCCATTTTTAAAGCAGAATAAGCGGACATTCGTTCTTTTGTCATCTTTGAACGTGGGCAGTTTTTTCACTATGGTCTCGATGCACTCCCATGAGCTTTTGAGGAAGTCTTTAACTATCGTTTGGGCTAGATCGGAGGGCAAAAAATATCAACCTCTCTCCAAAGATTCTGCCATGTATATGCAGTCTTTAACGATGGGGGACCCAAAAAACATCCTTGCCACACGAAAGTTCTCACTAAATCCAGCCCCCATTAACATATTGAGAATTGCGGATTCTTTTCTCGGGACGAACATGGAAACTTCGAAACCCCTTAACCTGTTAAGCGTAGCCTTTAAAAGGTCGATTGCGATGTCGTGGCGCTCTTGTCGGCATAGTAGCGGCCCTATCTCAGCCATCTCCTCATACACCTTCGCTGCTGCGTACCCTGAGATTCGTCCATCTTCAATCGACATGTAACATAAGTTATGCGGGTCGAGAAGAATGGGCTCCAGTAGCTTTCTTCGTGAAGCACCGAAACAAGATTGGTCATAATCAATGACCTCCTGTATGTTCTCTTTTGTGACTTCCCTTAGGCCTGCCTTAGGTCGTGAAGAAAAACTTTTTCCCTTTAAAACTGTGAACTCTGAGTTGTATTCAAAGCCGAGCCTTCTGTAAAAGGCGACTTTGTCAATGTATGAGTACAAACCGACAGTCTCTACATTTTTGCTTGCTAGGTACTTGACACAGTGCCTAACAAGCAACGACCCTGCCCCTAGTTTTCGGTGGCTTTCACTGACAATTACGTTCCCAATCCAGCCTACTTTGTCAAAACTGATTGTTGTCGCGATACCGATCCTTTCTGAGTTGGAAAGTAAAACAAAACATCCGTCCGGCTCCAGATGCATCATAAACTTGAAGTCTTCCTCCACTAGATTCCAGCTCATCGAATCAGTAATGCGAACCGCGAACTCGAGGTCTTCCAAGGACATGTTCTTTACATGGAACATATAAGCACAAACCCTTCTTCATGGTCTATCAAAACTTATACGAGGATAAACTTTACTAATCCATGTTCTTTCAAGATATAAACTACAAGGGGGATCAGCAACCATAGACTCACGATTAAAGGTCAAGATACGACGCAACGCCAAAGTATCAACACACTCATTTACAGATTACTTCAAGGGCTTTGAGAAGGTAAAAGCTATCAGACGAATCTTTGGCGAAAGAACCGAGGAAGTGCTTCGCAATCTTAAGGTCGAGTTCTCTGGGAGAAGAGGTTATATGGGAGTCAGCGACGTAGACGGACACCTTATAATCAGCGCCTACTATTTGAACAACGGTGACATGACCGACATATACCTAGATGTAATCCACGAGCTGGTTCATGTGAGGCAGTTCATGGAAGGAAAAGAACTCTTTGACAACCGCTACGACTACATTGACAGACCGACTGAGATTGAGGCGTACTCCCACGCAGTTGAGGAGGCAAGGAACCTAGGATTAAGTGATGAGAAGATCTGCGAATATCTCAAGACCGAGTGGATGAATGATGAGGAATTGAAACGATTGGCAGCAACTCTTAACGTTAAATGCGCACATGTCAAAGAAAAGAAAAAAGATCGTAGACGAACTTTATAATCGTAGACGCAAGTTTAAGGTTTAAACTCTTATACTTCTAAGCCTTTTTCTAATGTAGGAGTGATGTATTCGCCTATGCCTAGAACTGTTGCCCCATGGAAAATCGAGCGTAAATTGTTGGTGAAGGCTGAGGATAAGACGAATCCCCAGTATGGACATAAACCAGCGGAAAGACCGGCTGAAGAATACATACGATATGGCGTTATAAACCTTGACAAGCCAGCAGGTCCATCAAGTCATGAAGTGGCTGCTTGGGTTAAGCGTATCTTAAATCTTCAGCAGGTTGGTCACGGCGGGACTCTAGAGGCATAAGCCAGAGAAATCCCAAAGTGACCGGAGTCTTACCCGTTACCCTAGAGGAATCTAGAAAAATTGTTCAGGCTTTGCTTTACAGCGGAAAAGAGTACGTTTGCGTGATGAAACTTCACGGGGAAACAACAGAAAACAGAGTCAATGAAGTGCTACGAGAGTTTGAAGACACAATCTACCAGAGACCCCCATTACGGGCTTCTGTGAAGCGTCAACTTAGAACAAGAAGAATCTATTACCTTGAATTTCTTGAAATGGATAGGAGAAACGTTCTTTTCAAGGTTGGATGTGAAGGCGGAACATACATACGCAAACTCTGTTATGACGTGGGCGAGGTTTTAGGATGCGGAGCCCACATGCAGGAACTTCGCAGAACCAGAGCTGGACCTTTCGTTGAAAACGGGAACATTGTGACTTTGCATGATGTGGCTTACTGGTTTATGGAATGGCAGCATCAAAAAGACGAGAAAATTTTGAGGAAATTCATACAGCCAATGGAGGAGGCGTTGGCTCTAGTTTCAAAGATTTACATTAGGGATTCTGCGGTTGATGCAATATGTCATGGTGCAAATCTAACAGCGCCGGGCGTCTTATCGCTTGAAACTGAAATAAACAATGGTTTAATGGTTACAGTTTTCTCTTTGAAGGGCGAGGCTGTGGCTTTGGCTAAGGCTGTGGCTTCCTCTGAGGAGATTTTGAACATGGAACATGGAGTTGTCGCAAAAACTGAACGGGTGCTTATGCCTAGAGGCACGTATCCAAAACGTTGGAAAAGCGGCGAAAAATAAATGCGCAAGAAAGGCGAAGAAGACCACTATTTTGCGGCGCATCCGAAATCCAAGATGAGGCTTGGAATAATCCGTACATACCTTCGTGGAAAATCCTTCGAGTTCTTAACGGCTTCAGGAGTTTTCTCTAAGAAGCGTGTTGATTTGGGCACAAGACTGCTTATTGAGTCTATGGTTCTTCCTGAAGAGGGCTGTGTTTTGGATGTTGGATGCGGTTATGGAGCAGTTGGGATAACAGCCGCCGCTTTTAACCCTAATTTGCGTGTTATTATGGTTGATGTGAATGAGCGGGCGGTTAGGCTTGCACGACGAAACGTCGAGATTAATAACGTTCAAAATGTGGTAATAAAGCGAGGGCATTTATACGAGCCTGTTAAAGGCTTTACGTTTAACTGTGTGCTTTCGAATCCGCCTGTGAGTGCTGGAATGGAAACTGTAAAAGCGATAATTGTGGAAGCGCCAAAACAAATGGCAAGCAAGGGTCTTTTCCAAATGGTTGTGAAGTCTAAGGTTGGCGGGAAAAGGTTGCTTACGTTTTTTGAGGAAGCTTTCGGGAATGTTCAGGTTTTGGCTCGGGGAAGTGGTTACCGCGTGTTAATGTCAGAAAGGCAGTAAGCCTTGGCGTTTCATTCTGTGGTTAGTCTGGTTACAAGTTTTCTTGCGCTTGGAAGTACTATTAGACTTGTTGGAAGGCCTACGATGAAGCCGATTAGAAATCCAACAATAAATCTCTGTAAGAAGCCGGGGGCGAGGCCTGTCATTATCAGGGTCATGGTGAGGGTCATTGTGAAGTCCATGGCTAACGTCATAAACGTTGCGAGCAAGAGCGTGGAATATTTTTTGTTTATCTTCATAGTTCTGTGCCTGAATTGAAGGTTACAAAAGTTAAGGCATTAAGCCTTTTTGTTCAGTGTTAGTGTTCGCAAGTTTTTAATTTGTTTGGAAAACCTATAATAAACCATTGGGCTTGAATTAGGCTTGTGTGTGCCGGGGTCTCCTAGCTAGGTATGGAGCAGGCCTGGAGACGTTTAGGGCATTAGCGCCTAACAGCCTGTGGCCTCTCGGGGCCGCGTGGGTTCAAATCCCACTCCCGGCGCTTAAAGAAAAGCATGCTCCGATTTCCATGGCACAAATGAATTTCGCTTTCTTCTTTATCGGAATTAAAATCCAACTATTTGAAAATGATCTTATAGAAGATCGGAAAATTCTAGAAGTGAATCATTAAAGGGCTAGGCGTTCTAAAATGAAAGAAAGACTTGAAGGGGCGGATATTGGAACTTTACTACATGGGATCCTATTTGCATACCAAAAGAGTGTAAAAGATATTCTGGGAACAGGATCTGCAATTTTTGTACACCCAGTATTGAACATTATCAAAGGAATCAATGAAAGAGCAAGTGTTAACCTAATTAAAGGACGCAACATAGATGAAATATTCGAGAATCTATCCAAGGTTATGCCAACCACAGGGATTATGAAAAAGTTTCGATTTGAGAAGCTTGCTCCTGCAAAATATATTCTGCATGTTGACGGATGTGTTTGGGCTCCCCACATACATGAAGAACTAAAACCTAGGGATGTGACCTGCCCATTTGCATTAATAACCATGTCCATATTCGAAGAGGTGCTAAAAGGCAAAGTTAAGGTAGCTGACTCTGAATACTACAAAAATGGAACAAAAACTAGAATCGAATTACTCTAGCAACCCCCTTCACTGGTATTTGAATAAAAAAAGAGGAAAATACAAACGATGCTCCGTCGCTGTTGAAAATTTGAACCCACAACTTGTTTACACCTTTAAGATCGAAAGGTTATCCTTTAGAAGCCGGAAAGGTGGGAATACGCAATTCCGAGAATTTAAACCGATATTTGCACCATTCTTGCGCCATAAATAAATTACTAGTACGTTGACTAGAAAACCAAGAATTTAAACCTCGGGCTAAAAGTTTGGTGTGGGGCGGGATTTGAACCCACGAACTTCACAGCATCACTACTACGTCTATTGAGACAGATTCTCGCTTTAAATTTAAACGTATGTTTAGATCTAACTCCCGGCGCCATACTCTTTGTTCACGAAACTGATGTCCTTGTGTGACTAGAGAAAGTCTAAAAAGTGCATGTTAGTCTATTTTTCACTGAGATTGAAGTGGCGGAGGCAATTTGGTTTCGATAGTTGAGTTTACAGCTATTGTTTCGGCGGTGGCTGGTCTTCTGCTGGCGGTTTTTGCCGTTGTTCAGCTTAGGCATATGGAGAAGCATAGGAATGTTGACATTTCCATGAAGTTGTTTGAGCGGGCTGAGAATGAGCGGCTTCGTAGGGCTTTCAGGTGGGTTGAGGAGGAGTTTCGTTTTGAGGATTATGCGAAGTATAAGGCTGAGGTGAAGTCTAGTTTTGAGGTGAGCGATTATCCTTATGAGGTGACTGGCTTTTTTGAGCAGGTGGGTTTCCTGGTTGAAAAAAGGTTTGTAGATCTTGACGTGATAGATGACCGCTTAGGTACATACGTAATTTCAAATTGGAAGAAGTTGGAGCCTTGGACAATGGCTTTAAGAAAGAAAAAGGCGATGGTACATTCGGAGAACATTTCCAGAGGCTTTATGAAAAGACCATTAAATATCTAAGGAAACGTTGAAAACACGAAACATGAAAGTTTGCTATTGGAAGCTTTTTATCGCAATAGCGACCCTATCCCTCTATTTTTTACAGTCTCAAAATATGGAGTTGATAAAGTTTATTTGTGACAGTTGTCTTGTTTGATTCTCGGCGTCTTGGCCTATCGGCAGCCCTGGTAGTATAGTCCGGTCTAGTATATGCGGCTGTCGCCCGCAGGACATCATGGAGAGAAACGCTTCATGACATGAACCGGGTTCGAATCCCGGCCAGGGCGCCAATTCATCTAATATCTTTTCATTGTCGTGTATGACATTGGGGATTCGTGAAATCTATCGCGGGATTTGTTGTCTAATTATGGTGGAGGTTGGTTACTGTTCGAAAAAGCGTTGTTTTGATAAATAGTGGAGATGTGGTAGCCGCGTTTAAACGTGGTGTTTAAGCGTATAAATGTTGTACGAGTGAATCGTAAGACTTAAGTCACACGCGGGCGCCCTCATTTTAGGTAGAATTTGTGAATGAAAGCATTTTCTAGAATAGCATTAGTACTGCTGTCAAGCATGTTCTTAATGATTTTCAACCTTGTAATTGGAGCAGTGTTAACTGCTGGAAGCACAGAAAAATTCTCACTCAACAATCTTCAAGCCTTTTCAGTTGAAGTCACGAAGACAAATGCTCAAGAACAGGAGAGCGTTTTTAGACATAGGATTACATCTTCTGATCTGGCGAGATTGAAAAGCAGAATTGGGACCTCATCAGAAGATGGAAATCATAATCAATTGATCAAAGGTCATGGAACCGGATTGCGACCCCCCAGCGACGAGCAATGGGCAAAGATAGCAGAAAGCGCATATGTTGTTGACACGGTTTCCTTTAACGCGGCAACCATACCACCATCAAAAGTTGACCACAGCAACGAATCATGGTTTCCGCCAATAGGGAATCAAGATGGCGAAGGTTCGTGTGTGGCTTGGGCCGTAGGATACTATATGAAAACTTTTCAAGAGGCAAAGGAACACAGATGGAACCTATCTGAGGCATTGTGGGAAGGAGGGTATTACGGGCATCCAAGCCTTGCATATCAAGGCAAGATATTTAGTCCAGACTTCATTTATCACCTGATCAACAATGGTGTGGACGGAGGCTCTACCTTCTACGACGCAATTAACCTAATATGTTCCATTGGCGTTAGCTCGTGGAAAAAAATGCCTTATGATCCTGGTGATCATGCAAGCTGGCCATCCGAAGAGGCTTGGAGAGAAGCACCGTTCTATCGCGGTAACAGCACTAGCGGCTACGAATACATGTGGCTAAGCGAAGATCAGGATCTAACAAGTCTAAAGAATTGGATAGCTTCTGATCATCTTGCAGTATTAACCGTCGACGGCAATCAATATTCACAACTCACAAACGATGATGTTTGGACGTTGGACAATTATGCGAACCCTAGTGAGAACCACGCAAACACGATGGTCGGATACGATGACTCAATCGAATACATGGAAGAAGGACAAATCCGCCATGGAGCGTTTAAAATAGCCAATTCCTGGGGTGTAGGAGGATGGGAGAATGTGCCCGACGGTTGCTACTGGATATCTTATGAAACAATGAAGCAGCGGGTGGGATATTGTATGTTCTATTATGACATGGTTGACTATAGACCCGAGTTACTTGCCTCGTTTAGGATAGACCACCCAAAAAGAGGCGAATGCCATATAACAGTAGGAATGGGGAACAAGGACTATCCAATTCAGACAAAAAGATTCGATGACTACGTAAACGGTGGTAATCAGCCTTTCTGTCCTAATGATATAGTATTTGACATAACAGAATTCAAGGATTCTGTGGCAGACGTACGCAATCAGTCATTTTTCCTTAAGGCGTATGACGGAGGAAGTCTTGACACGGGAACAATCAACAAATTTGCGATTGACAACGCGTTATCTTCAGACCCTCCAATTTACACGGTGAACTCTGAATATGTTTATGCTTATGTCACATTGTCCTTCGGTGCTCATGTTCGCGTTTTTCCTGAAATAGTTGAGCTTAAGAGTGGCTACGTTGTTGGCCAAAACTTCACAGTCGCGGTGATAGCAGAAAATATGTCGAATCTCTATGCGATTGACCTGAAACTCGAGTGGAACACCACTTATTTGGAATGCCTTAATCATACGATTACGGTTCCCGTCGAAAACTATTCTTATACTGTATTTCCATCGCCTTACTCAGGCATTTTGCATTTACCAGTTGCAATTGTGAAAAATGATATAAACGAAAGTTCAGGTGTTCTTAGGCTCACCTGCGAATCGGAGAATCCTGCATCAAGTTTCACTGGCAACGGAACAATTTTCATAATGACTTTTCAGGTAAAGAACCAGTCCATTTCAGATGTGGACGTTTCGTTATGTTTAACGCAGACCGAATTTGTTGACAGTTACACTTTGCCAATTCTCCACACAGTCACAGATGGGTTTGTAAGAATCCCCAAGCTCCCGCCTGACACTACGCCGCCTGCTATCTGCATTTTGTCTCCCGAAAACAAGACATTCGCCGTCAATCACGTTCCGCTGATCTTTACAATTAATGAATCAGCATCATGGATATGTTACAGCCTTGATGATCAACCAAACGTCACAATCACACAAAACACAACATTGACTGGTCTTCTCGACGCAACACACAAAATCATCGTTTATGCCAATGACACGTTCGGCAACTTGGGAGCATCTGAAATGGTCTATTTTGCCGATGACACGACACCTCCAAACATAGTTAATGTATCTCAACTTCCACCGGAGACAGATGTGTGGCCAGAAGATGAAGTCAGGGTCAACGTTACAGTCACTGACAACTTAAGCGGGGTCAAAAAAGTGATGCTGAAGTATACTAATGGTAATGAAACATGGATCACGGTTCAAATGGGAAAAATTGAAGGATATATATGGAAGGCCACGATACCTTCATTTCCATATGACACAAATATAACATATACCATAACAGCAGAAGATAACGTTAATAACACGATAACATCGCAGGAAATGGGATACACGTATCAATACCAAGTGATGCCCGAGTTTTCTGCACTATGGCCTTTACCATCGTTCATGATAACAGCTCTACTACTAATCATATTCTACAAGAAAAAACGGGTTGTGCTCCACAAAACTGTCTGATTCTTCACATTTCCAAAAAAGCCTAGTTTCAATGGCACGGGGATCCACCAATCTTATTTAAATAATGGGTTTGCTAGTTGTGATAATTGAGGCTGTAGTCTTCTCGGAGGCAAGTTAACAAAAGTTCTCAGAGCGTTCGGCTACTCGAGATTTTAAAATGTTCAAATCCCGGCTAGGGCGCCATTTTATTCTCAGTGTTGCATTTAGGCGTCTTTTGATTTCATAAGCGTTTTTTCTGGCACAACTCCCGAATTGCGCTTAAACATTTAGTTTAGCTTTAAATGGAATGGTGTTAGCTTACTGATCGCACGAAAATAAGATGCAACTGGGCCATTTGTTTTTCAGCTCCGCATTCCACTTCTCTACGAGTTGTTGTTGGTCCTTGTCATTTTTGACTAACATGCCTACACGAAGTGCACCTGTGCGCACTTTCTGCAGTGCTTCAAGGTTCTTGCACGTCTTTAGCTCGCTACATTCAATGCAGTCAGATACTTTCCTATTCGAGGCGCAGGGTCTAATCTTGCAGTCATCGTTACCGCCGCCTTTCAGACATCCTTGACATATAGGCAGGGCTTGTATTGATGCCAGCTCCTTCATGAATTCCTTTCCATCGAAGTCTTTAGCACCCCATTGATCCACACCATAACCGCTGATGATGTGTTCATATCTTTTCGTCAATTCCTTCAAGGTTCCATTGCCCACTACGCAACTTCCACACCAAAGTCCACAATAACCGATTTGATTCTTCACATTTTCAAAAGCCTTGGCCTTCAATGTGCATAGCTCCAAGCAATTTGCCTAGTCATGAAAAGCAAGGATAATATAAACAATTCCTTAGCTTCTACCCTTCTTTTCTTTCTCAGCAATGAAGCGTTTAAGCTTTTTCTCCATCTTCAACTCGTAGACATGCTCCTTAACTGGCGGAGGCAAACTCTTCTTCTTAAAAAGCAAGCTGGGAACCACAATGCGTCTTTCCCCACCCTTAACATGCACCTTTTCCCCACTAACAAGGTCCTCAAACGGCTCCAAGGCTTCCACAATCCAATATCCACGGCTCTTCGTCAAAACCTTAACCATGAACTTTCCCTTATAAAACCTAACTTCCCCACTCATAACGGGCACACACTATTATTCCTCATACCATAGCAAATATAACATGCACGCTTTTCTCCTAATCCGCCAGCAAACGCAACCAATCCCAGAAAACATAAGAGACACTTTCAACTAAGATTTAAAACGATAAAGATTGACCTTTTACCAAACACAAACCGACAAAAATTCTAAAGGCACATGGTTACATGAAATCCTAAAAAACATCAGCCCCAACCAAAATGAAACCCTAACAGTCACCGCCAAAGCCTCAAAAAGCGGCTTATGCGTAGTCTGCAAAGGCTCAAGGCTCCTCTGCGGCAAAACCCGCTGCCCAATACTAGTCAAAGTCAACTACTTCTTGAAAAGCGTTCCACTAATGCAAAGCGAAGACATTTCTGGGGCTTCGCCTCCAAGCGTTTTTGTCGGAAGAATTGGCTACCCATACGTTTACGCTGGACCACTTGTGCCTCCTGTTCATGAAGACACTAGCCTTTATGATTTGCCAGAATTCTGGTTTGGAAAAACAATAGACGACATTGTCGGCTTTCGTTCCATGCTTATTCGCGGAAAACACCGCGTCCACGTGCGAAAGTTTGAAGAAGCCGGAAAAATAATTGAGAAAACCCGTGAACTAGCCCTAGCCGTCAACCCTGTAGATGTTGAATTACTGCTGAAGAAAAAACCAAGAGGCTTTTTACTCTTAGACGATGAGGTTCAACCCTTTGGGCCTTCAGCACCCATCCGTGACCTTATTGTTAGCAATGCCCGTTGGGACCACCAAATAGGAAAAGCCTACAACGACACAGACCTAAAAGCCACTAACGCAGTTCTGGAAATTTATAGCAAAGGCGTACTAGTAACAAAAATCCAAAGAGCCTTCAGCGTCGGCGCCTTCGGCTTAAAAAAGAACAGGCGACTTGTCCCAACACGCTGGAGCATAACAGCCGTAGACAGCATCATCTCAAAAGAACTAATGGAAAAAGTCAAAACTTTTCCAGAAATAAGTGAATACCGCTTGTATGAATCCCGCTACTTAGACAACGTTTTCGAAGTCTTAATGCTTCCAAACGCATGGAGCTACGAAGCCATAGAAGCGTGGCACCCTGGCACCGTCTGGAATCCACATGGCAGAGAAATCTTCCTATTTTCAGATTGGGAAGGCTACGATGGGAGAACGACTTACGCAGAAATAGGCGGATGCTACTATTCTGCCCGCCTAGCAGTTTGTGAACAACTCGTGAAGGAAAGGAGACAAGCCACAGCAATAGTCTTACGGGAAGCACATCCAGGCTACATAATGCCCGTCGGCGTCTGGCAAGTAAGAGAAAACGTGAGAAACGCCATGCGACAAAAGCCTATCACTTTCAATACTTTGGATGAAACCTTAAAATGGGTTGCAGGCAAATTCCAAATTCCACTGCAACGATGGATAATGAGAAGCGAACTGTTGAAGAATGCCCTTTTCCAAAAGAAAATAACAGATTTTCTAACAAGACAACAAAGTGTCTAATCTTCTCCCAAAAGAAGCAGTAAGCCGCACAAAATGTTTAAGCCGCCGAGAAAACCCAACGCGCCAGTAAACACGACGTGTAGTCTGGCTGAAAGAATTGGGTCTTGGGGCATAATCAAGAGATAAATGCCGAAAATGAAAACCAGAAAGCCGCCAGTGATCATTAACCCGCTTAGTTTTGAACCAAGTCTTCGAACGACATTGCAAACTTTGAATCTTTCTTCGTCTATTGTGTTTCTTAGAAGGTGCTCTTCTTCTCCTTCGGACATCATCATTCACCCTCTTTTCTGGTAATGTTGAGTAAAAATGCAATCAAGTAAATTATGCTGATAAAAACGGCAACTCCAAAAATCAGTAAAATCATATTTTGAGACAATGGTATCGGCAGAGAAGCCGATATTATCAGATAGGCAAGTAGCGCTGAAAATACGCTTATTCCGAGGTTCATTCCTCCTGCTGCTAGACAACTGCGATAATGCCCAATCATTCTTATGTAGTAGGCTATGAGTCCGAAAATGAACAGTTCTGCGCCTATAAACAATGTGCTAGGCTCTAAAAAGAAGAGTAGCATTAGTGAAGTGCTTATTCCTAAGATGGGTGTCAATGGATAAATAGGAACCTTGAAGGGTCTATATAAGTTAGGTTTATCTCGCCTTAACTTAATCAAAGAAAGGTTAACAAAAACGAATCCGATTATGAAGCCAAAGTCAGTAGCATAAGCAACAAAGTTCACTACCCCCGTGGCTGCAGTTGCAGCAACGAAAATTGACCCTACTAGAGTTGCTATGTAAGGTGTGCAAAAACGTTTGTGAAGCGAGAAGAAGCTTTTTGGGAAATAACCGTCTCTAGCTAGTGCATAAGCAACTCTAGACTGAGCCATAATTGAAGTGTTAACAGAAGACAACGCGGCAATACTTCCGGCAACCGTGATTATACCGACGCCGAGAGGCCCCATAAATCGTTCTGCTACAGAGGCGAGAGGCGACTCCTTGCCAGCCCAATCTTCAAGTGGAACCCTTAAAACAACATAGGCAATGATTGTATAGATAATAATCAAACTTAAACATGACAACAGTATTGCTCGGGGAATCGTTTTACCAGGGTCTTTTATTTCTGCTTGTGCAACTGCTATTGCTTCTCCTCCTAGATAAACTACGAATATGAATGCTGCTGCTCTGAGTACTCCAAAGAAACCTCCAGGCGCTGAAAGCTCCATGTTACTGGTTCCTTGACCACCGAATAAACCCCAAATAGTAAATATACATAGAAGAGCTAGCAAAACAATTACGAGGGCAGTTTCAGTTCCGCCAGTTTCCTTTATACCCTTAACATTAATTATTGTAAAGATCGCTACAGTTATCACGGCAACAACGGGTACGTTAACCATTATGGGCAAATTAGCTGCTTGGGCAGCGTAAGAGATCAGATACGCGAATCCAACAGCGCAAAATGATGCGTAGAACATGTTGCTTATCCATTCAAACCATCCCGTTGCAAAAGCCAAGAAGCCGCCGAAGGATGCCTTTGCGAAAGTGTATTCACCGCCGGCGCTTGGGATGGCTGCACCCAGTTCGGCGTAGCTGAGCATGGTAAATAAGTTTATGATTCCGCAAAGAGCCATGGCTATTATCAGTGCTGTTCCTGCAAGGGTTGCTGCATAGCCTAGCGTTACGAAAACTCCAGCACATATGGCACCGCCTATTCCCATCATCGTTGCTTGAAGAAGCCCAAGTTCTCTTTTCAATCGAGTTTCTCCCATTTTCAATCACCTTATTTTTCTTCACGCAAAAGAAATAATCCACTCAGTATCGAGAAAACGCCGAAGACTAGAGATAAAAACATGTAGAGGTAAACTTCGGCTTCAGAAGTTATGGCTATTGCTTCGCGTGTTGACAGACTTATGTAAACTAAGAAGGCGAAAACTGATGCTAGTGCGCCTAATACACATTGAGTTCCTCCAATAAATCGTGAAATCAGTCTTCTAATTTTTGTCATTTATTTTCACCAGCGTGCAATAACAACTGCTGTAAAGGTGTCGAGCAAACCAACAATAACCATTGCGATAGCAAACATTGATAAGTATTTATTTTCGAGGAATATCCCGACATTTAAATAACCTAGGGTTGCCAAAACCGCTATGCCAAGAAGAATTATTCCTGCCAATATCAGAAAACCGCCAATCATGGCTACAAGTCTTGAAAAGCCTCGTCCTTTGCGACTCAAATTTTTCACTCTAAAGCCTATATCACTTAAAATTAGGCTATATAAAAATTTAGATTTTCTGAGTAATCATTTGGAAGAAAAGGTCTGCTGATGACAACATTGTTAGAGCAGCGTGCGACTATTCTATATGACAAGATTAAAAAATTAGCCAATGTATCTTATTATGAGCGTGGTTGTTGAATGTCAGAAAAAGCTTATTCGGAAATTAGCAGATCTGTCCTTCCATTTTCAGTTCTCTCTGAAAATCGCAAGGAAGCTTTTACGAAGGAGATGGAGAAGGCAGCCATTTTCTGTTTAGCTGAACTAGAAAGGGCGAAAGGCCGCGGCATAATTCTGAAACAACCATTGGAAAAATTGGCTTTTCTAGCTGAAGGTTATTGTCCATTCTGGCTTGTTTCATGGAATAAACTAAACCTTCTTTTCGACGGACTAAACACGACAGTCTACAATTTAACCTACCAAACCATTTCGGAACTGGAAACTTTCATGGAAAACGTTGAAAGGGGTTCAAAAACGCTGGAAACTTACATGGCTTTTCTGTCTGACAACATTAACTATTTTCAAACGCCTGCAACCAAAAAAGAAATGGTGATAAACGGCCTCATAACGGACCCAAATTTTCTCAACGAGTTCGCTTTATACCTTTCCGACGCTAAACAAGTTGAAACCTCGCCACCCGAGATAATGATGTTATCGCCAACAATAGACGAATCAACCATCTCATCCATAATGCTAGAACTTGAAAACCTAAAATCCGAGTTCGAGGAAGACCTTGACGACCTTTACAAAAACATGAAACTCCTCAACAAAACAACACGCAATTTCGTCAAAACAATTAGCAGCAAGATAAAAACAATTAAAGAAGAATTTGGCAGGGAAATCAAGAAACAAGAAAGCATCATAACGCCTAAAGTTGACCGCCTAAACGAGGAATACGACGAACAGATAATCAAACTCACAAACGACTTTGAAAAGCGGCTTCTTCCAGTGCAAAAAGAAAAAGTCAAACTTGAAAAAACCAAAGAACAAACACTCAATAAGATTGAACGCTGCAAAATAGAAGCAAAAACATGTGTAGCCAACAAAGACGTTGTTGGCGAACGAAAATGGAAAGAAAAAGCCAATGAAAGCAAAAAAGAACTTTCTGAAATTGAAGCCGAAATAAAAGAACTTGAAGGAAAAATGAAGGAAATAGAAGAAAGCAGATCGCTCGAAACCTTTAAGCTAAGGTCTGAATGGGAAGCCAAAGTTAAGGAAGCTAAGAAGGACTTACTGGAACTTGAGGCTTCACGAGATGCTAAAATTGAAATTCATAAGCAAGAAATTGAGAAGTTGGAGAAACTGACTTCAACGATAATTGAGCAGATTGATAAGATGGCTAAAATGAGAGAAGCAAAGCTTGCCGAGTTTGAAAAGTTAGGAATCGAGCAAAAACAGAAGAAAAACATCCTAATTTACATGCCCTTCTATCTAGTCTGCTACCAATCCCAATCAAAAAGACGTTATGTACCATTTTCACCTTCCATAGCAAATAGCATAAGTCTCTTGGCAAAGCTTAAAGGAGCACTGGGCAAAGCAAAAGTTAAGCAACTCCTTGTCCCCCGTTTCAAAACAACAACTACGTTTCTAAACAAGTTTCCTGCATTGATTGAGCGAGACGCAGTGTTTGAAAGAGAGATAAGCGAAGCCAGCGATAAAGCTGACATGTTAAAAACAAACGCAATTCGCGAACAAATTGGCAACGGATTAAAGCGTCTTAAAGAGGAAGGTTGGCTTTCAGAAAAGGAATATGAAGCTTTCGCAAAAGCCTACTCCAAAAGCCACGCTTAGCGTATAATCCACTACAGCTTGTTCACTCGATCCGCCGTTAACGACAACGGAGTTTCATCTTTTGTTTTGGTTTTGCTTTTTTCCAGCAGTTCTACCACTTCATCTATGAATCTAAAGTATATCTGTTCCCGCAAGTGTTCGGTGCGAGGTCTTGGAATGTCTATTTTCACGTCTCCAACAACTTTCCCTGGCCTAGGTGACATCACTATCACTCTGTCTGCCAAAAACACTGCTTCTTCGACGTTGTGGCTTACCATTATGAAGGTGTTTGTCGGCAAAGTGGGATTTCGCCAAATGTCAAGCACTAATTCACGAAGGGTTTTGGCGGTAAGTTCATCCAGCGAAGAGAAAGGCTCATCCATCAGCAAAACATCTGGCTTCAAAGCTAGGGCTCGTGCAATTCCCACACGTTGCTTCATTCCGCCTGAAAGGTCATGTGGA
>Ga0315282_10002779_pt1 | contig 31789 bp, 24 predicted proteins | sample YL17G07_20_MG_FD_203693 | JGI IMG/M metagenome (GOLD analysis project Ga0315282, IMG submission 203693) | Sediment microbial communities from Yellowstone Lake, YNP, Wyoming, USA - YL17G07_20 | ecosystem: Environmental > Aquatic > Freshwater > Lake > Sediment | place: USA: Wyoming | collected... | reverse complement strand
CAAACTGTTCTGTGTTATAGTCGGTTCTCGTCAAGGGTGTAGGCTCCTTTCATCGGGAGATTTTGTTGCTCACACAACAAAACCTACACCCTCTCGCTTTTTACACACTCAAATTTACGTCACCGGCCGGGCTGGCAGATTGCACGGACGGGAATTGGTATAATTGTCCGGCTTGGAGCCCCGGCGGGGCAGGACGAACGTCTGGCAGCAGCGCGACAGGCGCTTGCAGCAAATCCTCCCTCAACAAGGAGACCAACCATGCTGAAAGAGTTTAAAGAATTTGCGATGCGTGGCAATGTGCTCGACATGGCGGTGGGCATTATCATCGGCGGAGCTTTCGGAAAAATCGTGACGTCGTTTGTCAGCGATATCCTGATGCCGCCGCTGGGCCTGCTGCTTGGCAAGATGGATTTCTCCAATCTGTTCGTCGATCTGAGCAGCGGCGCCTACACTAAATTGGCGGAAGCAAAAGCCGCTGGCGCGCCCACGCTCAATTACGGGATCTTCTTCAACACGGTGATCGATTTCCTGATCGTCGCCTTCGCGATCTTTCTGCTTATTCGCCAGGTCAATCGCCTGAAGCGTGAACCGGCCCCGGCGGCTGCCCCTCCCTCCACGAGGGACTGTCCCTATTGCTGCTCGGCGGTGCCCATCAAGGCCACGCGCTGCCCGGCCTGCACGTCGGAAATCAGGGCCGCCTGAAAGCCTCCGCTTGCACTCGACTCGGGCGGACGCGCAGCAGGAATTGACTGCCTTGTGATTGGTTCCTATGATGAGTAAGTGCTTCCATAGACCGCATTAAAGCGAGGTAGGGTTGGGCAAGCTGGGTGATCTGTTTCGAGGTTGGTGGCGCGCCGCCGAGCGGCTCTTTCACATATTGGTGGGCCTGGTATTTCTCATCCTGACCCTGGCGGGCGCGTCCGTCGCCATCGCCGAGTGGCAGTATTACCAGAAGAGCCCTTCGGCGGGTTTGGTGCGCTTCAGCCTGCTGGCTGGATTCACCGTCCTGCTCTTTGTTTTTTGCCTTTATTCCTTTCTAAAGGCGAGAAGCGTCCGGTAATTGAGGGGGAAGAGCTTCAGGAGCGGCGGAAGGGGCACAACGTAATTGGCGGGACGAACGATCACGGGCAATGCTGCGCGGCGCGGAAAAATGAGCGTCAAGAACCAGTGCCAAGCTCCAACGGTCATCAAGACGAGCTCGGGACTCGACGTTCCTGAGTTCGCCAAGCCGGACAACCTGGCTGGCTGGGAGATGGAGCGCGACCTCGGCTTTCCCGGCGAGTACCCTTTCACGCGCGGCATTCATCCCACCGGCTATCGTAGCCGCTTCTGGACGATGCGTCAGTACGCCGGCTTCGGCTCGGCGGTTGAGGCCAATGCGCGCTTCCGCTACCTGCTGGCGCAGGGCCAGACGGGCCTTTCCATCGCCTTCGACCTCCCCACGCAGATCGGCCTGGATTCCGATCATCCCATGGCGCGCGGCGAGGTGGGCCGCGTCGGCGTCGCCATTGATTCGCTGGAAGACATGGAGATTCTCTTTCATGGAATTCCCCTCGAGCGCGTCTCCACCTCGATGACCATCAACGCAACGGCCGCAATTCTGCTGGCACTGTACCTGGCCGTCGCTGAGAAGCAGGGCGCGGATCTCAAGAGAATCTCCGGCACGATTCAAAACGATATCCTGAAGGAATACATCGCCCGCGGGACTTACATTTATCCCCCCGGCCCCGCATTGCGTATCGTCACCGACATCTTCGCTTTCTGCCACGAGCACGCGCCGGAATGGAACACCATTTCCATCAGCGGCTATCACATTCGCGAGGCCGGCTCGACGGCCGTGCAAGAAGTGGCCTTCACGCTCGCCAACGCCATCGCCTACGTCGAAGCGGCGCGCGCACGCGGCCTCAAGGTCGACGACTTTGCTCCCCGGCTCTCTTTTTTTCTGAACGCCCACAACGACCTGCTGGAGGAAGTGGCCAAGTTCCGCGCCGCGCGCCGTCTCTGGGCGCGAATCATGCGCGAGCGCTTCCAGGCCGAAGATCCACGCTCCTGGATGTTTCGCTTCCACACGCAGACCGCCGGCTCGACGCTCACCGCCCAACAGCCCGACGTCAACCTGGTGCGCGTTACTCTGCAGGCTCTTGCAGCGGTGCTGGGCGGAACGCAGTCACTCCACACCAACGCGCGCGATGAGGCTCTGGCCCTGCCCACTGAAGCCTCGGCTCTACTCGCCTTGCGCACGCAACAGATCATCGCCCAGGAGAGCGGCGTGGCCCAGACGGTGGACCCGCTCGGCGGCTCCTATTTCATCGAGGACCTGACGAACCGGATTGAGAAGGCCGCGAAAGAATATCTTGAAAGAATCGACGCCATGGGCGGCGTGCTGCGTGCCATCCAGACAGGGTTCATCCAGCGGGAGATCCAGCAGTCCGCCTACGAATACCAGAAACAGATCGAGTCCGGCGAGCGGGTCGTGGTGGGCGTGAATCGCTACACGTCGGCCGAATCGGCCCCCCTCTCCTTGCTGCGCATCGACCCGGAGATCGAACGCGCGCAAGTCAAGCGCCTCGAGGCCCTGCGCGCACGACGCAACGCGGAACGGGTTCGAGCCGCGTTGCAGCAGGTTGAGGCGGCGGCCCGCAGCGGTCAAAATCTTATGCCTCCCATCCTCGAGGCCGTCAAGACTTTCGCCACGGTGGGAGAGATCTCCGACGTGTTGCGCCAGGTATTTGGACAATATCAGGAGTCCGTCGTGATATAAGAACGGGGGCGGGTGACAAGTGACGAGCAGGGGTCCAGGAGCAGGAAGCCCGGAGTCGAAGGCAAAGGCTGAAGTGAAGCCGTCGGTTCTGGCGGAGTAGTTCAGTCACGAAAACACCGCATCGCTGAATCACCAATTCTCGTCACCTGTCACTCGTCACGCGTCACACTTTCTCCTATGGCCACACTTCAATTCCTTGGTGCAACGGGAACGGTAACAGGATCGAAATACGTCGTGGAAGCGGGCGGCGAACGCCTGATGATCGACTGCGGGTTGTTTCAAGGCGAGAAGGAACTCCGCCTGCGCAACTGGAACCCGCTTCCCGTGCCGCCCGCGAGCATCAACTGGCTGGTCCTGACGCACGCGCATCTCGATCACATCGGCTATATCCCCCGGCTCATCAAGGACGGCTTTCACGGCGAGGTGCTCGCCTCGTCGCCCACGGTGGAACTGGCGCGGCTGGTGCTGCCGGATTCGGGCCACCTGCAGGAAGAAGACGCCGAGTACGCGAACTTCAAGGGCTTCTCGAGACACAAGCCCGCCCTGCCGCTCTACGCCTACGAGGAGGCAGTGGCTTCCCTTGAGAAATTCCGCGCCGTGGACGCGTCCAAGCCCTTCGAGCTTTCGCCGCAGTTCACGCTACGATTCCATCGCGCCGGACACATTCTGGGCGCGCGCATGATCGAGGTGACGGTCCGCGACAACGGCGCCACTCGCAAAGTGCTCTTTTCCGGTGACCTGGGGCGTTTCCCTCAACTGATCCTCTACGAGCCGGAAGTCCCCGACGGCGCGGATTATCTCCTGGTTGAATCCACCTATGGAGATCGCCTCCACCCGCAGGATGATTTCCGCGCCCGCCTGGCGCAAATCGTCGAAGCAACGGCGGGCCGCGGAGGGACGCTGGTCATTCCTTCTTTCGCGGTGGGCCGCACGCAGGAACTCCTCTACCTCCTCCGCGAGCTTATCGAACAGGGCAAGATGCACTCCATTCCGATCCATGTGGACAGCCCGATGGGGATCGATGTCACCGACATCTACATGCGGCATAAAGAAGAACATGACTTGGAGACACTCGCGCTGGAAGCGCGTGGCATCAAACCGTTCTCTTTTCCGGAAGTGCACTTCGACCGCACGCGCGAGCAATCCATCGCACTCAATGAAGTGCACTATCCCATGGCCATCATCTCCGCCAGCGGCATGGCGACGGGCGGCCGAGTGCTCCACCACTTGGAGCGCTGCCTGCCCGATCATCGCAACACCGTGCTGTTTGTGGGATTTCAGGGGGCAGGCACGCGCGGGCAGATCATCAAGTCCGGCGCCGAATCCGTGAAGATGCATGGCCGCGAAGTGCGTATTCGCGCTCACATCGAATCGATGGAGAACCTGAGTGCCCACGCGGACTACGGTGAGATTCTCGGCTGGCTGGGGCAATTCCACAAGCAGCCGAAAATGACATTCCTCGTTCACGGAGAACCCAAGGCGACCGAAGCGTTGAGGCAGAGGGTAAGCAGCCAGCTTCGCTGGAACGTCACTGTCCCCAAGTACATGGAAAAGGTGACGCTGTAAGTACAGCGCCATTCCGAACTAGACTCGCGCTTCTGCTTCGGCGCGCTTCAAGAGAGCCTTCATGTACCCTACCGTATAGGCGTAGCCCGTCTCGCCGCCACCCGCCATCTGCGGAACGTGGTCGGGGATGGCGATGCCGTCGAAGCGGACCTCGACGAGAGCCTTCATCACCTGATACATGTCCATGTAACCGTCGTCCACGAACGTCTCGACGAAATGGGGCAGCGGGGCGTTTACGTTGCGGAAGTGAATCTTGAAAAGCTTGCGCTGCTTGCCAAAATAGTGGATGGCCTCGATCACACTCTTACCCATGAGTGGCCCGCCTTCCAGCCAGGTGCCGCAGCACAGGCAGACCCCCACGTTGGGACTGTTGGCGATTTCGAGCGCCCGAACGTAGCCCGCGAAGTTGCCGAAAATGCAGCGCGGCACACCCGCCAGCTCCGGCACGGGAGGATCGTCGGGGTGGATGCCGATGCGAACGCCTTCCTGCTCGGCCACCGGCGCGACCGCTTTGATGAAATACGTGTAGTTCTCCCAGATTTCTTCCTTGGTGTACTTCCTCCCGTGCGACAACGGACCCGTGAAGACTTTTCCATCCCAGTGGCCCTTGGGGTCCTTCGTCGCGTCGAAGGCGCGCGCGACCGCGCCCCCGCGCGTGGTCTCGTTCGCGGAACTCCAGATGCCGTTTCCCATGTGAGCGTAGGTCGTGTAGTGGATCCCCACTTTGCCGAGATTGCGAAGGTAGGCTTTGTATTCTTCGATCTTGGCCTCACGTCCGGGGAGGTTTAGCGTTACCTCCGGCATGTTGTGAACGTCGATGTTGCCGATGTTCCAGGCCGTGATCCCATATCCTTCTGCCTTGTTCTTCAGCCGACGGAAATTCTCCAGTGTCGCCTCATCGCCGCGCGTCCAGATGCTGGCGTAGTTCACACCCATTTGCTGGACGAACTGGTAGTCCTCGTCCGGGGAATCGCCATTCAGTTGCGCGCAGATTTTGATGCCGGGCGGGACTTCCGGATTGATGGCTGCCGTGCGCGTGGAGCGAGCGAGCAGGGCCGGCCCGCCCAGCGCCCCGCCCAGGGCCAGCTTGGTGAAGTTTCTCCTCCCCGCATCGATCCGATCCTCGCTTGTTTCTCCGAGAATCGCATGGGGCAGGCGGTTCGCAGCCATGATTCGTCCTCCCTGTGGTTGGCATTCTGTGGTCGAACGAGTGCGATTCTACACCGACGTGGGGCTGGCAGGCGCCAGTCCCAATTGATCTGCGACGGCGCGCATTGCCGCAATGCAAAACGCAATGTGCTCGTCGAGGGGAACACCCAGCTCTTCCGCGCCTTTGAGGATATCCTCGCGGCTCACGGCGCGGGCGAAGGCTTTGTCCTTCATCCGCTTGCGCACCGATTTCGCTTCCAGCGTCGCGATGCGGTCCGGGCGCACATAGGCACAGGCAGTGATGAAGCCCGCGAGCTCGTCGCAGGCGAAGAGCGTCTTGGCCAGCAGTGTGTCGCGCGGCACGCCAGTGTAATCGGCATGACCCAGGATGGCGCGGCGAACTTCGTCGGAGTAACCCTTCTCTTTCAGAATCTCGCTGCCTTTCAGGGGATGGTCCGGCGCGTTCGGATGCATTTCGTAGTCAAAGTCGTGGATCAGGCCGACCACGCTCCATTTTTCCTCGTCCTCGCCGAATTTGCGCGCGTAGGCCTTCATGCAGGCCTCGACGGCGAGGGCGTGCTTGCGTAGATTTTCGTTCTTCGTGTATTCGCACAACAACTCCCAGGTGGCCGCTCGGTCCATGTCGTCTCCTTGCTCGTAGGGCATCATTATAGACGGAGTCCGCCTGCGGCGCGCGCGGAACGGGGGCGCCACTCGATCGGACACTCAGCGAGTTGTTTCGCTGAAGGTTGCTATTTGGGTGGGGGGCCGTGGAAGAACATCAGCAGGGCGCCGAGGATAAAGAAGATCATCAATATCGTGAAGAGAACCCGCGCCACCGGGCCGGCCTCGGCTTCGATGAACGGGCAGGGCGCTTTCGGCGCGCGCCGGCGGGCCAGATACCAAGGGAAAACTAGAATCCAGAGCAGCAGCGAGCCGACGCCCCAGCGCAGGGATTTGGGGACGTGGTTTTTCTGCGCGTCGTAAAAGACCCAGAGCGAAGAGACGAGCACGATGCTTCCCATGACGACTTGGCTGCGGTCGGCGCCAAGCAGGCTGGTTGAAAGGAGAGCAGCGAGGATCCACAGCGACAAGACGCTGAAGAAGATTCTCCAGGAAAAGCGCGCCGGTCCGAGCGGGGCCGGAGCAGGCCCGGGAGCGGGAAGAGAGGGAAGGAGCAATTCGGGTTCGGGGCGCTTCAGCTGCCTGAAATCGATTGCCGTCTGGCATGCCACGCACACGCGGCAGGTGGGCGCGAGCATCTGCCCGCACGCCGGACAGGCGAAGGGCTCGTCAGGCGGCGCAAGCTCACCCGCCGGTTCCGGTTTGGTCATTTCGATGCGATCCATTCGCGCAGCCTGATCGCGCCACTGAGCGGTCGGGTCATCGTGCCTTCCTGACATCGCTCAATCCTTTTCGTTCCATCCTGCGTGCTCTTTCCAGTCTAACACTCGCCAGTGGATTTCCTCGCCCGGCATCTGGCCGAGAGGCCGAATCTTTCCCAGGGCGCGGTTGCCGCTCTGCGACTGATAGAACCACTGCGCTTCCTGCGCGCGCGCCCACACTTCCGCAGGAACGTGCAGAACGTGTTTCGCGTAGCGATACGGAGCGTGCTTTTGCGGCCCGGGCCCGTACACCTGGTCGACGCGCAATTCCGTGGCCGGAGAAATCGCGCCCTCCTGCAAGAGCTCCTGCAGGGCCTTCACGACGAACCAGTTGTTGGTGCGGTGGTCCACGTGACGCTCGTCGGGATGACCGGTGTAGATGACTTCCGGTTGGAACTCCTTGATAAATTCCTTGGCCGCGTCCACTGCCGCCCGGCGTGCGTAGGGAAGATTGGGTTTGGCGAGGCCGTCGTAAGGAGCGTGGTCGCTCGCGAGGAGCACCGAGAGGTAAGGGTTCGACGATTCGATGTGGCGATACCAAATTTCCCCCGAGCCGCCGTCCGGCAGGCCGAGGAAAAAGATGTTCTCGCGTGGGACACCGAGGTGATCGAGGGAAATACGCGCCTCCTCCATGCGCAGGGCGCCGAAGTTCAGCGCCTCCGCCGGGCCGCAGGAGTGTTCGTAGTAGCGGTCGCAGGAGCCGGAGTCGCCGCTAGTGAAATAGACGAGATGAACCGGAATGTGATTCTCCACGGCGGCGCGAATGATGCCGGCGTGCGCGCCCTCGTCGTCCTCGTGGGCGCAGAAGATGAGAATAGATTTGGGCAAGGGATTGGCGGCAATTTCCAGGCTGCCCGAGGCCAGAGTCGGGCCGCCGGGCACCGCCACCTCCACCACAACGCGGTAGGTTCCGGCGCCGTCGCTGGGAAGGGTGAGTTTGGCTTTCTGCTCCAGGCGGCCCACGCGGGCGGGAACGTCCACACTCTCGCCCACGACCTCGCGCGCAGACTCCGCGCTGCCCAGGGCGCGCAGGCTGGCCTGAATTCTGGCGCCTTTCCAGTCCTGGTCGGTGGAATTGATTACCGTGAACTTGACCACTGCCGCGTCGCCGGGCGCATACATCGTGCGCGCGCGATCGAATTGGATGGCCGTGGAGCCGTTCTCAGCGCGCTCAAACTGACGATAGCCTGCGGTATCGACGGACTTGAGGTTCGGAAAGACGTACTGTAACGGGTAGGGTTTCTCCGTCGCATCGCCGGGCGGCTGAATGAAAATCAGCGAGCTGAAGGCTATGTCGTACACTGTCTGGCGCTCCGCGTCCCACACGACCACCGCGTACTGCTGCACGCTCGCCTGGGTCACCGATTTTGCCACGGCCGCACGCGCCGAGCGCACTTCCAGTTCCTTGTCCGGGGCGAGAGTGAGGTCCTTGACGATCGTGAAGACGTCCACGCCGGCGCGTTCCGAGGATTGCGCAATCCACGGCCAATAACGCTCGGAAAATTCCACGCGCAAGCCTTTCAGATCGCGGCTGGCAAGGTTCTTGAGCACAATACGACAGGCGACGGGATCGCCAGAGGTATAGAAGGTTTTGCCAAGCTCGACCCGCTCAACTTTGACCAGCTTGCGATGCACGGCGAACGACGCCGCTTGCGGGAGGTTGAAACTCTCTCGTCGCGTCGCGGGGTCGAGGGCAGCCAGGTCGATGGTGTAGCGGCCCGTCCTCGCGCCCGCGGGCACTTTCCAGACCTCGCGGTAATCGTCTTCGCTCTTTGCCTGAGGGGAGGGAAGGGGCGCGCGGTCGAGCACCGGTCGGGGATCGCCGGCGTAGCGAATAGTAATCAGATACCGGCCGCCGGGGGGCAGCATCTCCGCGCCGCTGGGAACGACTCGTAACCGCACCACGTCACCGGAGTTGTAACTGAGATTGTCCGCGATCAGGCGGACTGGCGTCTCAGCCCGCATGGGAGCCGCGGCGTGCAGGAAGGCGGAAACAAGAAACGCGAAGGATGCCGCCCAGCGCAGTTTTGCAGCACTCCGCTGCCAAAGCTCGCGTAACAGATGCATAGAAGCCCTCTCCGGAAGAGTCATCGGGATTATAGAGGCAGGGCGAGGACGCGTCCAGTTTGTGTTGTCTGCATCCTCGGGCCAGTCTGCTTCCTTATTGGGAGGCGATGCTCTGTCGCCAGCAGACCCCACTCCTGCGTTCATCATGGCTCGCGGTCGCGGCACGCGCTTCGCATCTTTGTGCATACTTCCTCAAACTCGTGAGGAGGAATTCGTCATGCCCAAGGGAACTCATTCGGTCAGCCGGCGGAGGTTCCTGGCCGGGACTGGCAGCCTGCTCGCCGCGGCGCCGACAATGGCTCGGGCGGAAGCCACAGCCTCGTCTGCGCCCCGTCCCGTGATCCCAACGCCTCCCGACCCGCAGCGCAAAATTCCGATTGGAGTCTTGACGACCGTTTACGATCACCTTTCCCTCGACGCCATGATCGACCAGGTCGCGGCGTTGGGACTGGAGGCCGTAGAAATCGGCGCCTACCCGGGAAGCAAGCATTGCCCGGCGCCGGAGCTGCTGGCGGATGCGGCGAAGGCCAAAGACTGGAAGAAGAAATTCGAGACCCGCAATATTCAAGTTGGGGCGCTCAGTTGCCATGGGAATGCGCTGCACCCGGACCCGGCCGCGGCAAAGCGCGACGACGAAACGTTCCGGCGGACCGTCCTCCTCGCCGAGCGGCTGGAAGTGCCCGTCATCGTGACCTTCTCCGGCTGTCCGGGCGGCTCGCCCGCTGACAAGATGCCGAACTGGGCCACCTACCGCTGGCCGCCGGAATACGATCAGATCCTAAAGTGGCAGTGGAACGAGAGGGTCATCCCTTATTGGACGCCGGCGGCAAAATTCGCGCGCCAGCACGGCGTCCGCAAGATCGCTCTCGAAATGCATCCAGGCTTCGTCGTGTACAACCCCAAGACCCTCTTGAAACTGCGTGACGCCGCCGGCGAGGAGATCGGCGCCAATTGCGACCTCAGCCACCTTTTCTGGCAGGGCTGCGATGCGGTGGAAGTGATTCGCCTGTTGGCGAAGAACCATGCGCTCTTCCATGCTCACATGAAGGACACGCTGATGGTGAAGGACCAGGTCGCCCAATTCGGAGTGCTCAATTTTCCCGAGGACCCGACGAAAGCCACGGAGGGTTCGGAGTATTTCCGGGTCGTCGGTTACGGGCATGGCGCGGCGCTGTGGAAAGACGTGGTGAAGGCTTATATGGACGTTGCTTACCAGGGCATGTTGAGCATTGAGAACGAGGACCCGATGCTCTCCGGGGAGGTTGGTGTCGAGCGCGCCGCCTACGTGCTCAAGAATGTGCGGGAGGAATTGCTGAAGGCGTAGCGCCGCCCTTCACGCTAGCATTTTCTCGACCTCAAACGTGCCGGGTTGAAGCACGGTGCTACGAGGGGTGGCGCTGCTCGTGGCGGATGAAGATGGCCTGGGTCAGCAAGAGGAGGATGGCGATGGCCATCAGCAGTCCCAGTCCGATCCGAATCGAAGAATGCTGTGCCACATAGCCGACAGCCGACGGAACGACAGCGCCGCTCAGCAACGCGAAAGCCATGATCATTCCGAAAGCCGTCCCGAAGATGTGGGGGAAATGCGTGCTGGCGGTTCCGGCGGTAGTGGGGAAGATGGGCGCGTAGCTCAGGCCGCAGAGGATGATGCCGGCGATGGCCACTGGCGCGCTGGGCACGAGAGCCGTGAGCGCCAGTCCTACGATCGCTCCCACGGACGCGCCGAGCACCAGCTTGGGGCCGGGGATCTTCTTGACGATCTGGCTGGCGGCGAGGCGGCCGATCATCAACGCCACCCAGAAACTCGTCAGGATCACCTTGGACGCGTGGGTGCTGGTCTGATATTCCTTTTCAAAGAAAGTTCGAATCCAGCCCGCCGAAGAGACTTCCAGCGCGGAATAAAAGAACAGAACAATGGCGAGCAGAATGAGGGTGCGGTCGAACGCCAGGCGGCGGGCCACGGACCAGTCGAAGCTGCCCACGGTGCGCGCGGGGGGAAAAGTCTGCACCAGACCGATTGCGGCCACGCTGGCCACGAGCAGGGCGATCAGCCACAGTGTCGCCTGCAGTCCCAGGCGGGCGGTGAGCAGAATCACGACCCAGGGGAAGAAGATTGCTCCCACGCCGAAGAAGATGTTGCCGAGGTTGAGCGCCGAGGAGGGATTCTCGGGATAGAGATCGGGAATGAGAGTGTTGGCGGCGCTCATCGCCGCGCTGCCCCCCAGGCCGAGCACGACGAGCAAGGCGCCCAGTATCGAATAGCTCGGCGCATGAGCCATGCCGCCCAGCGCCGCCGCGGCACAGAAAAATCCCGCCACCAGGATGGGCTTCTTGCCAAAGCGGTCGATAAGCGGACCAGCGAGAAACACCATCGGAATCTGCGGGAGGTAGAGAAAACTGAAAAGCGTTCCGCTGCGGGCGAGGTCAAACGACAGCCGCGTGCTCCATTCCGGCAGCGTCGCGCCCAGGAATGACGTCATGATCCCGAACGTGAACAGTCCCGCGCATGTGGTGCCCATCAAATATCGAGTTTTGGTTTGCATAGGCGACGCCGCGATCTCAACGACCTGAAGAGTGATTTCTGAAAGGCTGGAACGCCTGCACGACGGGGGGATTATAGAACACTTGCGTAGTTTGCACCCCCCCCAAATTGCAGTTTTCGAAACCCTCCTCGGCTGGAAGGAACGGAGACGGCCTGGCCCAGTGCGCCACTGGGGGCTTGCCCGCTCGGACACGCTGGCCGTTGACTTCCGGCCGCGCCCGGCATTCAATGGAGTTGGCACGACGAGAGATTGTGAAGCGCTGGCCCCCTCGCGCGGAAGCTCGTCACCGGGAATGGCCGGACGCGCCACTCGATCCGGCGCCGAAGGATTTTCTATGCACCCTCTTGATGCGATTCTCAAGCCGCAATCCATCGCCGTGGTGGGAGCTTCGCGCCGGCCGGGCTCGATCGGGCGCGAGCTGATGCACAATCTGATTGAATACAACTTCCACGGCAAAGTATTTCCAGTTAATCCTAAGGCAGACTATATTCATTCGATTAAAGCTTTCCCCTCCGTCTCCGCGATTCCTGACCCCGTGGATCTGGCAATCATCGTCGTCCCGCGCGATGAGGTGCTGGCGGTGGTGGACGATTGCGGCAAGAAAGGTGTGAAAGGCCTGGTCGTCATCACGGCGGGATTCAAGGAGACCGGGGAGGAAGGGCGGCGCTACGAAGAGCAGCTCAAGGAGCGGGTGCGGCGCTACGGAATGCGCATGGCGGGGCCGAACTGCATGGGTGTGATCAATACTCATCCCGACGTCCGGATGGACGCGACCTTCGCGCCCACCCTGCCCCTTCCGGGGCGCATCGGGTTCATGTCGCAGTCGGGGGCGCTGGGCGTTGCCATCCTGAACATCGCGCGCCAGCTCGATATCGGCTTCTCCTACTTCGTAAGTATGGGAAACAAGACGGACATTTCCGGCAGCGACCTGCTGCTCTACTGGGAAGACGATCCCCAGACCGATTTGATTCTGATGTACCTGGAATCGTTTGGGAATATGCAACGGCTCATCCAGACTGCGCGGCGCATCACGAAGCGCAAGCCGATTGTGGTGGTGAAGTCCGGCCGGACGGCGGCGGGGGCGCGCGCGGCGTCGTCGCACACCGGTGCGCTCGCTTCGCAGGGGCTCGATGTCGCGACCGACGACCTGCTGGAACAGTGCGGCGTCATTCGCGTCGACACCGTCGAGGAGCTGTTCGACCTGGCGATGGGATTCACCAAGAATCCCATCCCGCACGGGAACCGGCTGGGCATCCTCACCAACGCCGGCGGCCCCGCAATCATGGCGACCGACACGGCCATCGGCTTGGGCCTGGCAGTAGGAAAGTTCTCCGAGCGCACCAGCGCGGAGTTGCGACGCCTCCTGCCGCCGGAAGCAAGCGTGGCGAACCCTGTGGATATGACGCCGCGGGCCGACCGCAGCCGGTACGAGGCGTGCGCACGCGTGATCCTCGAGGACGAGGGCATTGACTCGCTGCTTGTCGTTTTCGTGCCGCCCATGATGATCAGCGCCATGGACATCGTGATGGGGTTGGAAGACTTGCGGCGGCAATTCCCCAAGCCGGTCCTGGGCGTGATGATGGCCCCCGAGGGGTTTTTCCAGGAACTCAACGAGAAACACCCCGGGCACATGCCCATCTATATGTTTCCGGAGTCGGCGGTGCGGGCGCTGTGGGCGCTCGACCGTCACCGGCAATGGCGCGAGCGGCCGTTGGGCGAAGAGCGCCGATTTGCGGTGGACCGTGCCGCGGCGGAGAAGCTACTCGAAGGCGTCCGCGGCGAGGGGCGGCGGCAACTGGCCGCCCAAGAATCTCTGCGGCTGCTGGAGGCCTACGGAATCCCCGTGGCGCGTTCGGCGATCGCCGCGAGCGTTCAGGAGCTGGCCTCATGCGCGCGCGAACTTCCTTTCCCCGTGGCGCTCAAGGTGGTTTCGCCGGGCGTGATCCACAAGACGGAAGTGGGCGGCGTCGCGCTGGATCTGCGCACGCCGGAGGAATTGGCGGCGGCGGCGCAGAAGATGTTGCAGTCGCTCGCCGACCGGGGCGACCTCGCCGGCCCAGGCGCGGCGTCTCCTTCATTCCTCCTGCAGGAGTATGTGCGCGGCGGGCGCGAGGTGATTCTGGGCATGACGCGCGACCCGAGTATTGGCCCTCTGCTGATGTTCGGCTTGGGTGGAATCTTCGTTGAGACGCTCCAGGACGTCACCTTTCGCGTTCCGCCGCTCACCGACGTCGATGCCGAGGAGATGATCCGTCAGGTCCGCGGCTGCCGATTGCTGGAGGGCGTGCGGGGCGAGGCGCCGATCGACTTCCGGGCGCTGGTGGAGATGTTGCAGCGCTTTTCGCAGCTGGTGGGAGATTTGCCGCAAATCTCCGAGATCGAGATCAATCCTTTTCTGGTCTTTCCCGAAGCAAACCGCTTCCGCGCCGTCGATGCTCGGGTGCGGCTGGGCGATTGAAGCGCGCGCGAAGCTGCGCGGCGTCCCATCGCCCGTCCGGCGGGGTGGAATTCCCGCTTCGCATCTCTTATACTTCCGCTAGCAAGCCAACATTGATTCCAGATCCTCGCTTGAGAGGAGGAACCATGCGTAAGCACTCTTACCTGCTGGTTCTGCTCTTCCTTGCCTTCGCCTCCTGGAGCGCAGCTCAACAACCTTCATTGGTCGGGACCTGGGTGGGGAAAGTGCAGGGTTACGGTGTGGAGATGAAGCTCGTCCTGAACGCCGATGGCAGCGCCGACTACGAAGGGGTGATGGGGAAGTGGCGCGTCGAAGGCAGCAAACTCCTGCTGACGCAGGAGGGAGAGACGGTCGGGTACAACTTCACGCTGCAGGGTTCGCAATTGACGCTGTCCGGTGGCGACCTCATGGCCCCGATGGTGATGACGCGCGCCGGAGGAGGCGGCCGGATGGACCGCGCCCCCGCGCCCTACGTTGCAGCGCCGCCTGCCGAGGAGAGCGCTCCCGTTCAACCTTCCCCGGCGCGCGGCCAAACGGCGCAGCCCGCGTCGCGCCCGCCGGCCAGCAAGCGCCCTCTATCCGAGGCGGAAGTGGCGAAACTGCTCGAGGGCAGCGTCCCCAGCCGCAGAATTATCGAGCTCGTGGAGGAGCGCGGCATCGCCTTCCCACTCAACTCGGCGAGCGTGTCACGGCTAAAAGCGAAAGGCGCGACGAACGCGCTGATCGGCGCGTTGCAGCAAGCCGAGGATCGCGGGGGCGGGGAAGTCGCGGCCGCCAATCCCCCGCAGGGTCTGGCGCAACGGCCCTCGGCCATCTCGCGCAGCCCATCGGCGGCGAGTCCGGCGACGCCGACTCGTGGGTCGCGCTACCGCCACGATAGTTGGGGCATCAGTTTCGTAACTCCGCCGGGATGGAAGGTGGGCGAGCGCCAGGGCCTCCTGCTGATGGGCTCGGACACAGAAGCCGGTTTAATCATCATCCGCCTGGCGCGGCGCACCGGCTTGCAGCAGCTCGTGCAGGACTACAGCGAGGGTATGCAGGAAGAAGGTCTGCAATTGATGCCCACGATGCAGGCGCAGGAGTTTCCGGCGGGTCAGAATCGCGCCGTAGCGGGGGAATTGGCCGGTACGGCGCAGGACGGCGCGCGGATTCGCGCCCGAGCGGTTGCCGTCGCCAGCCCCTTCGGCGACGCGGCGGTGGTGCTGGGCATGACCACAGAAGAGAAATACGCCGGCTTGAAGCCGCGCGTGGAGTCCATCGCTTCCAGCTTCCAGTTCAGCCAGCCCCAGGCCCCACCTGTCCTGGAAGCGATCGCTGGCCAGTGGTTTTACATCAGCAGTTCCTCCTTTGGTTCCAGCGAACGCTACCTCAACTTGTGTAGCGACGGGCGATTCAGCGAAAACAGCAGTATCTACAGTTCTGGGTCGGCGGGCACTGCCTACGGCGAGGATCGTGGCGGCACGGCACAATGGACCGCGGATGGAGATGAGAACCAGGGGACCGTGACCGTTACTTACCCTAACGGCAAGACCTCACAATTCCGGTACCAGCGGGGCGGGGGCGGCCTCTACGTCGGGGGCAGCAAATACGCGCGTTATGGCGACGGCTCGTGCACGAAGACCTCACCAGTCTACTAGTAAAACCTAGGGAGACACGCTGAAGCTGAGCAAGGCTTCAGGAGGAGGGCCGAGACTCGATCTGCCGGATCTTCAGATACAGCCCGCTGATCGCCAGCACGATGAAGATGAGTGAAACGCCCAGGCCCTTGCGGCGCACGTCGCGTTCCTCGAGGGCCACGACGCCTGCCTGGTAAGCCTTCCGGGAAATTTCCGTCCCTTGATCGGTGAGCTTCTGGACTTCCGCGGGATTGAAGGAGTGGACAATGACGCGCGCCTTGACCAGGGCCTCGTGCGCGCTGGCGAGCTCAACCTTGGGAGTGGAGACTTCCATGCCGGAGTGCTCCGCCGTCGTCAGCGTATCCTCGGCGCGGCCGAGGAACGTTTTGAGACGGGCGATGTCGCCCGCGATCTTCTGTGCTGCCGCAAATCCCTTGTCTCCCGCCGCGTGACAGTTCATGCAGACAGAATTCGGGCCAGTCCCCACCCAGTCGTCGGAGGGCTTGACGATTTCGTGATTGGAGTGGCACTGCACGCAGCCGGGCAGGCCCATCTTGGTGAATGCCGCCTGGTGCGGGCTTTTCTCAAAGAGTTGGGCGAAGAAGACGTGGCAGGTGCCGCAGACGTTGGCGACGGAGGCGACACCCGGCGGCGTGGCGCCGTGATTCCCGTGGCAGGTGGTGCAGGTCGGGGCCGAGGTGTCGCCCTGGGCGATCATCTGGGCGTGCACGCTCTTCGAGTATTTTTCCACTTGGTCGGTGGGAATGTTGTAGCCCTTCATGTGCGCCGGGTCGGAGTGGCAGTGGCCGCAGGTGGTGGCGACGTTCATGGGGTAAACGGGGGCGCGCGAGTCGGAGACCGCCAGGATATCGTGGACGCTGTGGCAGTCCACGCAAGCTGCCACTTTCGTGTCGCCCTGCTTTAGGCGCTTGCCATGCACGCTGGTCAGGTACTGGCTCAACTGGTCGGCGCGCATCTTGGGGTTGTAGCGGTGCATGTAGGCGATGTCGGAGTGGCAGCGCGCGCAGAATTCGGGGATCTGGGTCTTCTTGGGAGCGCCGCGAAAACCCTTGGCGGGGCTCATGGCGTTCATCGAATCGTCGTTGCGGTCGCCGCCGTGACAGTCGGCGCAGCCGAGGCCCGCCTGGCGGTGAATGTCGGAATCGAACTTCTTGGCCGGTTCGGATTGCTTGCCGTCCAGCGCCGAGTGGCACGTCACGCAGGAATCCTTAGGCGCTTCGCCGAAGGCCAGCAGCGCACCGGAGAGCAGCAGAAGCAGCAGGGCGGCGAATTTGTTCATGAACCGGTTATCCATAAAGATGAAAAAGCGCCGCCCGCCTAGCGCAGAGCGAGGAGCGACATGACTCCCATAAAAACCAGCACGAAGATGCCGAGCCCGGTAAAAAACCGCGTCACGCGGCCGAAGCCGGCGCGGTAATCGAGGAAGGGCACGATCACCCAAACGGCGGCGGCCAGGCTGAAAACCAGTATGCCGGCGAATTCGCCTTCTAGGAAGAGTACCTTGGCTGGAATCAGCTTGAGCGTTTGGAACATGAAAAGGAAATACCACTCCGGCCGAATGCCGGCCGGGGCGGCCACGAACGGGTCGGCCTTGGCGCCCAGTTCCCAGGGGAAGATCGCCGCCAGCGCGCCCAGGACTCCCAGCGCGGCGTACCAGCCGATGATGTCGCGCAGGAGGAAGTTGGGGAAGAAGGGCATCGAGCGCGCTTCCTGGCGGCCTTCCTTGATGGCCTGCTCGACGCCGGGCGGCACGCTCATCCCCAGCCGCTGGACCAGCAGCAGGTGGGCCGCAAGGAGCGTCGTCGCCAATCCCGGCAATACCGCCACGTGAAATCCGAAGAAACGCGTGAGCGTCGCGCCCGTGACCTCCTCGCCGCCGCGCAGGAAGATCAGCATCCACTTGCCGACGATCGGGACGGCGCCTGCCATCTCGGTGCCGACCTTGGTGGCAAAAAACGCCAAGGTGTTCCAGGGCAGCAGGTAGCCGCTGAAGCCGAATCCCATCGCCAGGAAGAGGAGCAGCATGCCGGTGATCCAGGTCAGCTCGCGCGGCTTGCGGTAGGCCTTGAGAAAAAACACGCTGAACATGTGCACGAAAGCGGTGAAGATCATCAGGTTGGCCGACCAACTGTGAATGGAGCGAATCAGCCACCCGAAACGCACTTGGGTGACAATGTATTGCACGCTTTCGTAGGCGTCCTCCGGGGTCGGCCGGTAATAGAGCAGAAGGAGAATGCCGGTTAGCACCTGGACGATGAACAAGAAGAGCGTCATGCCGCCGAAGTAATACCAGATGGTGTGGCGATGCAGGGGAACGGTCTTGTGGCGGAGAAATTCTTCGATGCTTCCCGCGCCGAAGCGTTCATCGAGCCAGTTCAGAATGGGGCGAACGATCGCTTTCATGGTTAGGCGCTGCGCGTGACGATGACATCGTCACCCTGAATATGAACTTCAAACGCGTCGAGCGGCCGTGGAGGAGGCCCGCTGACGTTCCGGCCTTGCAGATCGTAGAAACCATTGTGACAGGCGCACCAGATTTGACGGTGGTCTTCGCGATACTGCACGGTGCAGTTCAGATGCGTGCAGACGGCGGAAAAGGCCTTCCACTCGCCGTCGGCGGTGTGAACGAGCAAGGCGGGCTTGGAACCGAATTTGAAGACTTTTCCGGAATTGCGCTTGAGCTCGGTGACCTTGCCGGCGACGACCGAGCGGCTGGTCGATTCCGCAACCTGCGCCGGAATGATGTAACGGATTGCGGGGTAAAGGAACGAGGCGACGGAAGCCAGCACGCCGCTGCCCAACAGGACGTTGATCCAGCGACGGCTGGGTCGGGTGGGGTTGGTTTCGGGACGTTCGGTACCTGCCATGGAACTGCCTCGCCGTCGATGGGCTGAACGTTGATCCCTCTCGCCTCGGCGCGACGGTGGTTGGCAAAGATAACTCCATCGTCGCGCCCAAGGCAAGCCGGGAAAACTCGCTTCTGGATGGCTCGATCCGGGGTCTGGTTACTTCTTCTCCTCGGCCTTGTAACCTTCCAGGGAGTGGTTGTGGTCCTTGTAATACTGCCCCATAGCGGTGAACTTCTTGGGATTGCCACCCTCGTGGCACTCCGTGCACTTCTTGCCTTCCTTCTTGGCGTATTCCGGCCTGGCGCTGCCGAGAGTGACGAGGAGGCCACTCAGAACCGCCGCCGCGACCAGCATTCGAAACACTTTCATAACGTTATTCCTCCTGAAGGATTTGTTGTGCCGAGTCAAGCCCCCGGGCTCGGCACCCGGGAAAATGAAATTATAGCTCAAAGGTTCATGATTCCTCAGCTTCCTCCCGCGAGGTCATGAAGGATCTTGGGGTCCGGGTCCTCCATGGCCAGGAGATTGTGGCAGGCGTTGCAGTCCTGCGTGATCACGCGTCCGTCTTTCGCCTTGTGATTGCCATCGTGGCAGCGGAAGCAGCCCGGGAAATCGGCGTGCCCGAGATTGTTCGGGTAAGTGCCCCACGTCACGTTCATCGCCGGAAAGATGTTGCCGCTGTAGATCTCAACCAGGGCTTCGGCGGCCCGCTCAATTTGCGCGCGCTGGCTGTTATACACGGCAGAGTAGTTTTTCCGATAGTACTCGCGCAAGGCCTCGGGCAACTCCGTCTGTGCCGCCAGGCGGCTGGGATAGTTTCTTTTCAGGAGATCCACCGAAACCTTGTGAGCAAAGGGCAGCGCGGGACTGATGCGGTCGGCAGTCATGGCCTGGTTGACCGCATCTTCCGGCAAATCGTAACGGTGCGTGGGGCGGTTGTGGCAGTCCATGCAGTCCATCACCCGCCGTTCGCCCTTCGCCAGGTCCGCCGGTGCGGGAGGATTCTCGGTGGTCAGGAATTCCGAAACACTGCCGTCGGCGTTCCGGTAGGACACCCAGGGGATAACCTGCCGCTTGTCATCGGCGGCGATGTAGGTCGAATGTCCCAGGTGACGGCCGTGGATGCCCACCAGCGAGTTGCCGGCGCTCTTGCCGCCGATGTGCAACAGCAGCACGGTTTTCGCGGGCGCGTTCTTCTCATCATCGCCATACTTGGTTTTGACGATGAACTTGTCGCCGGAAAACTTCTCCGGCCAGTGACACTGCTCGCAGGTTTCCCTCGCCGGGCGCAGGTTGTGGACCGGAGTAGGAATGGGCCGGGGGTAGAGATTGAAAGTCACCGCGATAACCTGATAGCTGCCCGAGAGCTTGGATTTCACAAACCACGGCGCGCCCGGGCCGATGTGGCAGTCCACGCACTCGACCCGCGCGTGAGGAGAACGCTGGTAGGCGGTGAACTCCGGCTCCATCACCTGATGACAGGTCTGCCCGCAGAATTCCACCGACTCCATGTAAACCGTGCCCCGGTAGCTGGCGATCGCAAAAATGGGTACGTTGACCGCTGTCATCACGGCGACGAATAGTGCCGTCCTCCGCAGTTCGCGCTGGGAAAAGTCAATCTTGGGGTAGCTGATCGGAAGCAGGCCCTTACGCCGTTCCTTCCAATACTGCCGGAGAATCCCAATAGGGATCATGACCAGGCCGATGACGAAGAGGGCCGGAAGAATCAGGTAAACCAGGATGCCGAGATAGGGATTGGGCGCTGAGCCAAAAGCAAAAGTGACGATCAGGGTGAGCGCTGACGTGGACGTTACTACCACGCCGATGCGGCTGATCAGATTTTGGCTGAGATAGACGAGCGGGCGGAGGTAATGGGTAATCAGCGGCCCCCGGAGTTTGAAGAGGAGGCCGTCCTTACTGCTGCCGTTCTGAGTTTCGCCCTCTGCTGACACTTTGATTCCTTCGACTCGGGTTCAGACGACAAAACAAGCACACCCCGGTCCTTCCCGGCCGCGGAGAATCGCTGTTTCTGCGTGCGCTCTTTTGATCCGAAAACAGCGGCTGGGGGCGGATTAGAACGTAAGGTTCTGGTCCGCCCGCGCCGTAAACCTGCTACTTTTCCGCGGCCTTGTACCCATCCAAGGAGTGGTTGTGCTCCTGGTAGTACTTGCCGGCCTCCGTCAATTCCTTGAACTTGCCGGCCGGGTGACAGAAAGCGCAGGGCTTTGCTTCTTTCTTGCTGTACTCCACCTTGCTCAGGCCGAAAGACACTGCCACAAGTAGTGCCACCGACGTGAGCAAAGCTAAATTGATGAAGCGCATAAAAGGTAACTCCCCCTCGGTATTTGAGTCCCTTCGGGTCTTCATTCTTCGCCTAGCGGGACTCCCCACTCTCAATTCTGCATTCTTGTTACCAGTGAATGGGAGGTGTTAAGTTTCTCTACGTCCAATCCATTGCGACAGTTAGCAGGCAGGATGAAACTGTAGTTGATTGTAATCAAACCATTTGCGCGAAATTGCGGACACTTTTGCGGGAAATGACTCAACCCAATCGAAACCTCCCACCTGTGCGACATTCCGTCGTTGGTATGAAAAAAGTTCCTATCCTGTTGAAAAGCAATGTCTCCCTGCCGGCGGTAAGCGCACAGCCCGTGCCTCTCCCAGTTGGCAATGTACTTGCCCTTTTCGAAGCGTTCGAGGCAATCGGACGATGAGGAGGGACAGAAAGTCCTGACAATTTTGTCCCTTACGTTGTGGAGTCCAGCGGCAATTCATGAATCTCCTCTTGCTCGGCATCAGCCATAAGACGGCGCCCTTGGAAATCCGAGAGCGGTTCGCAGTCCCGGAGGCGAGAATTCCTGAGGCGCTTCGTCAGTTGCGGGCGGACCCTGTTGTCGAGGAGGCCCTCGTGATCTCGACCTGCAACCGCGTCGAGTTCGTCGTCCGGGCGCGTGATGGTGAGGACGGAACAGCGTCGCTGCGACATTTCGTCAGCTCCTTCTTCTCTATTTCCTGGGATGATTTCTCTTCCGCCTTTTTCCTGCTTCGCGATGACGAGGTGGTGAGTCACTTGTTCCGTGTGGCGTCCGGGCTCGAGTCGATGGTGATCGGCGAGCCGCAGATTCTGGGCCAAATCAAGCAAGCTTACGCGCTGGCCAGTGAGGCGGGAGCGACGGGAACCCTGCTCGATAGCTTGCTCCATCGCGTCTTCATCGCCGCGAAGCGCGTGCGCACGGAGACGTCGGTTGCAGAGCTGCCGGTTTCTGTCAGTTCGGCGGCGGTGGAGCTTGCCGAACAGGCGCTGGGCGATTTGCACGCCAAGACGGTCATGATCATCGGGGCGGGGCACATGGGGGAGTTGGCGGCGCGGCACCTGGTGGCGAAGGGGGCCGCGGCGGTTCTGGTCAGCAATCGAACCTACGACCACGCGGTCGCTCTGGCCGAAGAACTGAAGGGCGAAGCCCTGAGATTCCAGGAAGTTTGGCGGGCGATGCAGCGCGCCGACATTGTCATCAGCTCGACGGGGTGCCCGCATTACATTATCCGCCGCGACGACATGGAGCCGGTGATGACGGCGCGCCAGGGGAGGCCGCTTTTCCTCGTGGATATCGCCGTGCCGCGCGACATCGATCCGGCCGTGCAGGAAATTCCGGGCTGCACGGTGGTGAACATCGACAGCCTGAAGGAAACCGCCGGGCGCAACTTGCGCCACCGGGAGGAAGCGATGGAGGCCGCGGAAGCAATCCTTGCCGCCGAGCTCGAACAGTTCCGCCAACGCCGAGCCTCTCGACAAGTGGCGCCGGCCATCGTTTCCCTGCGGCGTCGCGCCGAGCAGATTCGCCGCAGCGAGCTCAGCCGGATGCGGGAGCTGTTTGGCGAAATGACGCCTGAGCAGGAAGCGGCCCTCGAAGCGGTCACCCAGGGACTGGTGAACAAGATCCTTCACACCCCCTGCGCCGAGCTGAAGGAAGCGGCAGCGCGTCCCGACCGCAGCGAGTACGTTGGCCTGGTCCGCAGCGTTTTCCGCCTCGAAGAGGAACCGGCGATCTCCGAAGTGGCGGTACAATAGGCGCACATGGTGAAATTCGAGCGCATTGTCTGCCCGATTGATTTCTCGGATTCTTCCCTGCGCGCTTACGATTACGCTCAGTCGCTGGCCCGGCACTACCAGGCCACGCTGCTCGTGCAGCACGTGATTCCGCCGCTATTTTCTGCTTACCCTTCCTACGTCTATCCGGACATCGCGAATGACCTCGTGCTGGGCTTGCGCGCCCACGCCGAGCAGCAGTTGCAGGAATTTGTAAAGACGCGGACGCGCAACGGCTTTCCCATTGAGTCTTCGGTTTGCGAAGGGCAGGTGACGGATTCGATCCTGGCCCTTGCCGCGTCTCGCCAGGCCAGCCTGATTGTCATGGGCACGCACGGCCGTCACGGGTTTGATCATTTGCTGCTCGGCTCGGTGACGGAGAAGGTCTTGCGCAAAGCGCATTGCCCGGTGCTCGCGGTGCGCGAGCCCCGGCACGACTTTGTGGCGCCGGCAAGCAGCGACGATCCCGTTCACTTCCGCAAGATCTTATTCGCCACAGATTTTTCCCTGCACGCCAGTCATGCGCTGGGCTACGCCCTCTCGCTCGCGCAGGAATACCAGTCCGAGCTGACGCTGCTGCACGCCGTCGAGGAGATTCCTCCCTCGTGGGATCTCTCCGCGGTCAGCGCCGAAGTCGTCGCGCGGCTGGAAAAACCCATTCCGCCGGAAGCGCGCGACCGGTGCGCGATCAAGTCCCGCCTGCGCATCGGCCGGCCTTACCAGGAAATTGTCCGTTTCGCCCTCGAAAATGAAGCTGACCTCATCATCCTGGGCGTGCGCGGCCGCAACGCCCTGGATCTGGCGCTGTTTGGTTCCACCACCCACCGCGTTATTCAGCAGGCCCCTTGCCCGGTCCTTGCCGTGCACATCTGACGGGTCCGTACGAAAGCCTGTTCCCGTAGCGCCGGGCCTCAGTCCGGCAGAGGCGGAATCAACCCGATGCCGCCCTGAAGGGCGGCGCTACTGGGCTTCCTCGGTTTCCAGTTCTTTAGCAAAGACGCTGTAGCCTTCGTTGGGCGGGAAGAGTTCGGCGAGGAGGGTCATGCGGCGGCGGAGCTGAGGCAGGGGCAGGTGTTCGGGGCCGACGCGGATCTGCACGTCGTGCCAGAGGCCGTGCATATACTCGGCGATGGTGCTGACCAGCGACACGTTGCGGTACTCCTGGAACCGTTCATGTCCGAGGCGGCGTCCGCGGCCAACCACAAGGCGCTGCTTGGCCGCGAGAGACTCCTCGTCGATTTCCCCCCTGACCCCTGCTTGCAGCTCCTCTTCCAGCATTTGCGAGTACTTCTCGAGTTCCGCGGCAGCGAGGCGCGGGCGGAGCAATTCCGCGACGCTGGCGAGGAACTCGAAGCCGGTGTCGTGGGCGTCGAGTTCGCGGCAGGGAAGGACGAGGTGAGTGAGCTTCTCGGTTTCCAGCCAAACGGCGGAGTGGGTTTCTCCTTCCGGTTTCGTCCAGGTGACGAGGTCGCCCTCCGGCGAACAGGCCACATAGGGCACAACGAGGACGCGCAGCTTGCCGATGCGCTCCGCGATGGTTTTGGGGACGGCCGCCGCCGTCTCGCGGAGGATGGTGCGGTCCTCGGAGGGCGAAAGGGTTATCCCCGCGTGCGCTTCCCAATCGTGCGCCAGGCGCGAGAGAGGGACGAACGTGCCGTGAACGTACTCGGCCACGGGTATGGGCTGGCGTGCAGGCGGCTCTCGGTTGGCCATAGCTGCGGGTCCCGGATTCCTCGGAGCCCTGCACTTATTCTGAGTGATTCGCGGGATTCTGTCCACTGCGGCGGCGCCAAGAACGGTCGGGGCGATTCATGAATTGCCCTCGGCCGTCGTAGGGGCACGGCTTGCCGTGCCCTCACTGGGCAGGGCAAGCCCTGCCCCTACCTGCGTTCCTTGCCAATCCTGCGGGTGAACCGTACAATAAAAGATGGCAGGCTGCACGGGGCCCGCGTGAAACCGCATGGGAAATACTTTTCAGTACGTCCTCGGGAAAATCATCGGGACGAAAAATGAGCGGGAATTGAAGCGCCTCTCAGCTGGTGTGGGGGAGATCAACGCGCTCGAGCCGGAGATGCAAAAGCTGCCCGACGCGGAATTCCCTTTGCGCACGCAGCGGTTGCGCGAACGCGTCTCGAACGGTGAGTCGCTGGACAGCATTCTGCCCGAGGCCTTTGCCCTCTGCCGTGAGGCGGGACGGCGCACGCTCAACATGCGCCACTTCGACGTGCAACTGATCGGCGGCATGGTGCTGCACGAGGGCAAGATCGCCGAAATGAAGACCGGCGAGGGCAAGACGCTGGTGGCGACGCTTCCCGTCTACCTCAACGCGCTGGAGGGCAAGGGCGTGCACGTCGTCACCGTCAACGACTACCTCGCCAATCGCGACGCGGCGTGGATGGGGCCGATCTACAAGCTGCTCGGCCTCTCGGTGGGCGTGATCGTGCACGACCTCGACGATGCGGAGCGCCGCCTCGCCTACAACTGCGACGTCACCTACGGAACCAACAACGAGTTCGGGTTCGACTACCTGCGCGACAACATGAAGTTCGACCTGGCGGACTGCGTGCAGCGCGTGCATCACTTCGCCATCGTCGATGAGGTGGACTCCATCCTGATCGACGAAGCGCGCACCCCGCTCATCATTTCCGGTGCCTCGGAGGAATCCACCGAGAAGTACTACCGTATCGACAAAGTCATCCCGCATTTGCGCGAGAAGGAAGACTACGAAGTTGACGAGAAGCACCGCCAGGCGATGTTTACCGAAGCGGGGAACGCCAAGGTGGAGAAGATGCTCGGCCTCGACAACCTCTACGATCCCGCCAACGTCGAGTACGTCCACCACCTGCAGCAGGCACTGCGCGCCCACACGCTCTACAAGCTGGACCGCGACTACGTGGTGAAGGAGGGCGAGGTCATCATCGTCGATGAATTTACCGGGCGGCTGATGCCCGGACGGCGCTGGAGCGACGGCCTTCATCAGGCGGTGGAAGCCAAGGAAGGCGTCAAGATCGAGCAGGAAAACCAAACCCTTGCCACCGTCACCTTCCAGAACTATTTCCGCATGTACAAGAAACTCGCCGGCATGACCGGGACGGCGGAAACCGAGGCGGCGGAGTTTGAGAAGATTTATAAACTGGAAGTGGTTGTTATCCCGACGAATCAAACTCTGATTCGACATGAGCACCCAGACGTCGTCTATCGCACCGAGCGCGAGAAGTTCAACGCGGTGATCGAGGAGATCAAGGAGTATCACCTGCGCGGCCAGCCGGTGCTGGTGGGCACGATCGCCATCGAGAAATCCGAGAAGCTGAGCGCCGCCCTGCGCAAGGCGGGCCTGCTTCCCAAAATGCTGCTCGATCTCGCCCGGGCCGCGGGGCTCGAGGGACCGAAGCTCAGCCTCTGGGCTGAGGAACTCGCCGCGCACCACGCGCGGGCCTGCGAGTGGCTGATCCGCGCTGGCGTAACGGCGTCCGAGGCGAAGAAGACGCTGGGCGACAAGCGGTTTCGTGGCTTGGCGTCTGGCGGAAGCAACGGCGCGGGCGGGGAATTCCTGCAGGCGCTCCTGCGCCAGGCGGAGGAAAACTACGCGCGGAAGGCGCTGCCGGAAGCCGAAGAGTCGCTCGTCGCGCCCATTATCACTCTCATCCAAAGCGTTGATGAGAAGCAGTTGCCGGTGCTCGACTACCTGCTCGCCATCCAGTGCCGGCCGGCGCGTCTGCTGGAAGTTCTGGAGGAGCGCGAGGCCAAGCACAACATCCTCAACGCCAAGCAGCACGAACGCGAGGCGCTGATCATCGCGCAGGCGGGGCGTGTCGGCGCCGTCACCGTCTCCACCAACATGGCGGGACGCGGCACCGACATCCTCCTCGGCGGCAATCCCGAATTTATGGCGCGCGAGGAATACCGCCGCCAGCCCGAGAAGTATCGCGAACAGGGGATCGACCCGGAGCCGCCCGAGCGCCCGCCCGCTGGCGCGCCGGAAGACGTCTTCCAGAAATACGTGGATGACTACTCGCACTGGCGCAAAACCTGGCTCGATTTTGTGGCGCGCTTCAAACAGACCACCGATGGCGAGCACGACAGAGTGATCGAGGTAGGCGGGCTGCACATCCTGGGTACGGAGCGCCACGAGGCGCGGCGCATCGACAACCAGTTGCGTGGCCGTGCCGGACGCCAGGGCGACCCCGGTTCGTCGCGCTTCTACCTGTCGCTCGAAGATGATTTGCTGCGCATCTTCGCCGGTGAGCGCATCTCCAAGATCATGCACCGCCTGGGCATGGAAGAAGGAATTCCCATCGAGTCGAAGCTCATCAGCAGACGGATCGAGTCCGCGCAACGGGCCGTGGAAGCCCAGAATTTTGAATCTCGTAAACATCTGCTTGAATATGACGATGTCATGAATAAGCAGCGCGAGGCTATCTACGGCCTGCGCCGCCAGTTGCTGGAAGGGCTCGACCAGAAGGAATACCTGCTGGAGGCTGCCGAGCGCACGATTACCTGGCTCGTCGAAACCCACTGCCCCAAGGACCAGCGCGCCGACGAGTGGAATACCAAGGCGCTCACCAGCGAAGTCTGGAAGCGCTTCGGCATCGATTTGCGCTCCCATACCCTGCAATTCGATCCCAAGCTGCATGAGCAGCTCATCGACACCCTGAAGAGCCTCGTCCGCCAGCGCTACGACGAGCGCGAACAGGTGTGGGGCGCGGACCGCATGCGCACCCACGAGCGCTTGATCATGCTCCAGATCGTCGATTCGCAGTGGAAAGAACACCTGCTATCGATGGACCATCTCAAGGAAGGTATCGGCCTGCGCGGTTATGGACAGCGCGATCCGCTGGTGGAATACAAGAAAGAATCATTCTCGATGTTTGAAGACATGATGGATCGCATCGAGGATGAATCGCTGCGCTTCCTCTTCCTCCTGAAGACTCCCGAGGAAGAAGAAGCGATGATCCGCGAGTACCAGCGGCGCAAGCGGCGCGAGCAGGCTCAGATGAAGTTCATCGGCTCGGGCACGACGGAGAAGCCGCAACAAGTGATCCGCAAAGAGAGGATCGGCCGCAACGATCCCTGCCCGTGTGGCAGCGGCAAGAAATACAAGAAGTGCCACGGCGCGCCGGGTACGGCTCCTCCAGCGCCCGCCGGGAATGCCCGGCCACCCGCCTCAACCTGACCTGCAGGCCCCCAATCTTCCGCTGGTGATCGCCTCCGTCACGCTGCTCAGCAAGCGACGCTTCTTCTGGCTTTCCGGAGTCGCTCTCGGGATCGTCGGCCTCATCATCAGCGCCACCGGATTTGGGGTTCATTGAGGGATGAAATGAGTTGAAACGAGAACAGGCCTTGCAGAAGAACCCTGGCGAGCCTTGGAGGGGGGACTCCATACTGGCCTTGACTCATAGAATCCCACCCTCCCACGTTTGCAGGTACGCGCGGAGGCGCAGCTCAATCCGACCACCCAGCCTTTCACTGGTTGCTGTCGCCGTCCCCGCCACCGTCGGGCGAAACGACCACAAAGGCCGCGTTACCCTGGCGGTTGACACGCAGGAGAACCTCACCCGTCGCCTGCGCAGCCAGCCGGTTGAAGTCGTCAATGGACGCCACCGGGTGGCGATTGATGCTCTGGATGACGTCGCCAGGCTGCAATCCCGTTTGTGCGGCAGGACTGTTCGGGTCAAGTTCGCTGATCACAACTCCAATCACATTGGAACGCAGTCCCAACTGGTCGCGAATTGCCGGCGTGAGGTTCTGGACACTGATGCCGCGTAGCGTCCCTTGAGAGGGACCTTGGCCGGTTCCGCCGGGCCCCGCTAAATTGGCGGGCTGTTCGGCGAGGGTGAGCTTGACGGTCTCCGGCTTTCCGTCGCGGACAATGCCGAGGGTGATTTCCGTGCCGGGACTGCTCCCCGCCACGAGGGCGCGGAAGCGATCGGAGCCATCCACGTTCTGGCCGTTGAGCGTCCGAATCACGTCGCCTTGCTTCAGACCGCCCTTCTCGGCGGGGCTTCCCGGTTCAACTTGATTCACCAGGACCCCGGAAACGTCGGGGATCTTGAACTGCCGCGCCAGAGCGGGATTAAGGTCGCCGATCGAAATCCCCATGTAACCGCGCGTAACTTTGCCGGTCTTGATCAGACTTTCCATGATATGGCGCACGCTGTTAGCAGGGATGGCGAAACCCACGCCCGCCCAGCCGCCCTGGCCACCCGGCCCCTGGGTGGGGCTCAGGATGGCGGTATTGATCCCCACGACCTGCCCACGCACGTTGACCAGCGCGCCGCCGGAGTTGCCGGGGTTGATGGCGGCGTCGGTCTGGATGAAATCCTCATATTGCTCGATGCCCAGGCCGGAACGGCCCACGGCGTTCACGCTGCCGCGCGTGACCGTAAAGTTCAGCCCAAATGGGTTGCCGAAGGCCATCACCACTGCGCCGGGCTTCAGCGTGGTCGAGTCGCCCCATGGGATGGTGGGGAGGTTTTTCGCATCGATCTTGATGACTGCGATGTCCGACCGCGGATCGGCTCCAACCACCTTGGCTTTGAAGACGCGGCGGTCCGTGAGCATGACCTCGGTCTCGGTCGCCTTCGCCACGACGTGGTTATTGGTCACGATATAGCCGTCGCCTGACACAATCACGCCACTGCCCAGTGCATGCTCGCGCTGCTCGCGCGGGATCCCGGACTGGCCAAACATGTCGCCGAAGAACTGTCGGAAGAACGGATCCGCAAAGAAGGGCGATTGTTGAACCTTGATGACCTGAGTGGTTCGGATGTTCACAATCGCTGGCGTGACCATCTGTGCAATCTTCTCGTAGGCGCGGTTCTGCCTCTCCAAATCATCAAATTCCGGGCCGGCCAGGGCCTGGCCGTCCGCCAGAGTGAACTGCGGGTATCGTCCATGGCCCAGGTAAATCACTCCCGCCAGGGCCAGGCACAGCAAGCCAATTAAAGTCAGGCTCAAACCGAGCAGGTTTTCTCGCAGGAACGGTCTCCATTCATGTTGCCTCATCAGTTGCCTCCATGTTATTGGACGACAAAAAGGTCAAATTGGTTGCGGGTAAGCGGGCCCAACGGATGCCGCGAGGGACCTGGGAGGAAGAAGCTTATGAGTGACTCTTCAAGAGCTCGGCCAGGGCTTCCACCACGCGGGCATCAAACCGGCCCTGCGCGGCTTCTTTGTGCAATTCGCTCAGGGCCACCCGCTGATCCCAGGCATCACGGTAAGGTCGCCAGGCGGTCAGGGCACTGTAGGCTTCCGCAACCGCGGTAATTCGGGCACCAACCGGAATCCCTTCACCCTTCAGTTTATCAGGGTAGCCTTTGCCATTCCACATCTCGTGGTGGTGCAGAACGATCTCCAGCAACTTGGGATCGACGTATCCCATGCGCTTCAGCGCGGCAACACTCTCCGAGACGTACTTCTGCAGAAGTTCCAACTCCTGTTCATTCAGGCTCCCGCCGCGGTTGAGGATATGATGAGGGACGGCCTCCTTGCCGAGATCCTGCGTGTAGCCGGCCAGCAGAATGGTCCGCTTCAACTCCTCGTTGAGCTTCATCTGATCCGCGACCGCGTAAGCCAGAAGCGCCACGCAACGGCTGTGCCCCACGGAGCCGTCCAGCGCCTCGACCGCCAGAATCATATCTTCGGGTACACCAAGCAGCGCCTGGAAAGAAAGGTATTTTTGCGCAAGCGTGGGAGGGATCACCGCAGGATCTTGCCACCGGTCCTTGAGTCCGTTGACATCATAAACCGTGACCCGGCGCAGTTTTCCTTTCAATTGGATCTTCTCGAATTCGTCTTTCTTCATGTTGGCGTCGGCATAGGCGACCTTGATCTCCGTATCATCCGGAGTCAGCAGCAGAGCACGTTCGAAGTAGAGGATCGCCGCCGTCGCGTCGTGCAACTGAAAGTTGGTCCGGCCCAGCTCGAAGAGCAGCCGGGCACTCTCCCCTTCGCGGGCCATCTGCTCTTCCAGCGCCGCCATCCGCTCCAAGAGGTCGTTGTCGGACTGCCGCCCCAAACCCATGTTTCGAAGTTTCGTCGCCCTGACGAAAGGTTCAACCTTGCGAAAGGTCGGCTCGTCAATACACACCTTGCCGGGCTGGCAGATTTCCTCCAACCGCTTCGCCACATTCACTCGATCACCGAGGGCGCTATAGGCCTGACGGCGCACACCTAGCATCCCGACGATCGTGCTGCCCGTGGCAATGCCAACTCGAAGCTGCCAGGGAAGGTTAAGGCCATTTACGGTATCCTGCATTTTCAGTCCGGCCAGGACCGCCAGCAGGGCATGGCGGTCGTAGTCCACCGGCGCGCCAAACTCCACCATGACCCCGTCACCCATGTACTTGTCAATGTGGCCGCGGAACCGCTCGATCACAGGTTCGATGTGACCCAGGAAGGCGTTCAGTTCTTCCAGCACCACATCCGGCCGGTTGCGGTCCGAATAGGAGGTGAAGTTCGTGAGGTCGGTGAACATGATGCTGATTTCGCGCTTTTCGTGGCGCAGCTTGCCTTCGGTAGCCAGTTTGGCCACGACCGGGTCCATGGTGGCGTACAGCGCCTTTTCGACCTTCTCCTTCATCTCTTCCACGACGCGAGACCGTTTGAGCTCTTCCACCAACTGGCGGGTTTCTTCGAAACCACGGACGAGCTTCTCGTGCAGGGAGCCCACCGCGGCACTGGACAAGATGAGGAAGCCTCCCCAAGTGCAGACCAGGAGGAGAGCGGAGATCATGTCACCGCCCACCGTGAAGGAATCGGGATAGAAGTAGGCAATCAGGACCATGAAGAGAATGCACAGGATCGCTCCCAACATGGCCTTACGTTTCCCTAGAAAGTAGGCTGCGGCCAGGACTGGCAAATAGAAGAAATTCAAGAAGGCGGTCCGGTTGCGTGGAAAGAGATAAAACACCACCATGACCAGCGAAGCGATCAGCACAACAAAGATCGGCTCCAGATTCCGAGCAAAGGCATTGCGCAGCCGGTCAGGCCAAGTCCCGGACAAGACGCTGGGCAAACTCGATGAAGTAGGGGCTGCTGGACGGGAGTTGGAGTCGCTCATAGTGCTCTCCACCTCTTGGAAGGCGTTGTGCGGCTTCAGTCCATCATGCACCCGGATTCTAGCGCAACCCGGGGTCACGAGCAATCAACTCAGTTGCGACGGTGACGTAAATTTGAGTGTGTAAAAAGCGAGAGGGTGTAGGTTTTGTTGTGTGAGCAACAAAATCTCCCGATGAAAGGAGCCTACACCCTTGACGAGAAGCGACTATAGCACGGAACAGTTTGCA
>Ga0315282_10002778_pt1 | contig 31791 bp, 40 predicted proteins | sample YL17G07_20_MG_FD_203693 | JGI IMG/M metagenome (GOLD analysis project Ga0315282, IMG submission 203693) | Sediment microbial communities from Yellowstone Lake, YNP, Wyoming, USA - YL17G07_20 | ecosystem: Environmental > Aquatic > Freshwater > Lake > Sediment | place: USA: Wyoming | collected... | reverse complement strand
AAAAGCCTGGAAGGGAAACGTTTCGAACCATGGCAGCTGCGGAAAGGAGCTGAGTCCGCGACCTCCCAATGCATGAAGTAAACGGTAGCAAGATTGCCTTAAAAATCATGACGTTGTGGATGCCAGTTTACGCCTTGAACCACTTAAATATGAGGTATCTTATGTTTTCGTTTCCTGAGTCAGGCACGGCAATGATGAACCTTTTCTTAACAGTTGTTGCAAGCCTTCCCGCCTTGACAATCTCAGTTGCCGTCATCTCAGCGCTGGCTTTCTTCACTGAAACCATGTACGGTGCATGTTCAACGCCTGGACCGTGCTTGTAAACCGCAAAGTCGCATCCGAACTTTATACCTGGCGTAACGATTAAACTGTTATCACGTAGGTCACGATACACGGCATACTTGTCATCGAACTCTTCATACAGTTGCTTAGCTTTCTGGCGAAGCTTTTTGAGGCTGACTTTTTTCTTCTCTGAACCTTCGCAGACGGTTATTGTTCCTTTTTCTGCTAGGTATAGGCCTTCCATCAGGTCCAAAACGAGCGGCACGTCGAATTCTGGAATTTTCGGTTTTGGTAAGCCCAAAGGCTTTCCGTAGTAGCCCATCTTGTAAAGTTCGGAGCCCTCAGCCGGGTTCCATACGACCAAGAAGTTTTCGATGAGTTCCACTTTGAAGCTTTTGGGCATCACAGTCTTCCTTTTACATCATGAAAGATAGTATTCGAGCCGCGTCAGCCGCGTCTTCAGCCTTATCTGCGGAATCCTCAAGAAGCTGCAGGACATCCCTTAGAAGTATCAAAGCTGGGAAGTCGGATTTACTGCTGAGAAGCTTTATTTCAAGCTCACGGTAAAGACCATCAACAACCCGTTCGGCAACCTCAACATCCTTGGCTTTTTCCATAGCCTTAGCTGAGCCGTAATTGAGAACCATCATCGTTTCCCTGAGTCTAAGCACTGCTTCGAGAGCGGCTTCAGAAAGCTTCAGCAAGTCCCTTTTTATATCAGTAGGGACGCTCCAGTTGTGCTGCATGATCTCAACCAAGCGAAAAGCAATGCCCTCAGAAAAGTCGGCGATCTCACTGGTCAAGTTCGTGAACCTCAAGAAGTCTTCCCTGCTGAGCAAGATAGCTCCTATCTCGGCTAATTCTTGCGAAACTAGCCGCCTAGCCTTGTCAACCTCGTCTTCTCCAGTTCTGATCTCGTTGAACAGCTGCTTTGCCTTTTCCTTGTCGTTTCTCACGAAGCAGTCTATGATTTGAGGAACCTTCCGAGTTAGATCAAAGACTCTTCTGAGGTGTTCTTGGCAAACGCTCAAGGCTCTTCGTTTCACACGTTCCTCAGTTTCTGCTGGAAGCACCAAAGTTTTTCCCCGCCCGCGAAAAAGGGCTACTTTTTCCAGCATTACATAGGTTAGAGTATTAAAAAAGGTAACGAAAACTCCGCTTTCAAATCAGATGACCCAAGTCTTCAAAATCGATCTTCCAACGGAAAAACCTCTGCAGAAAGCCCGGCAAATCCTCAATACGGCTTCTAACCTGCCTCCAAGTGTCACGGTCACGAATTGTGACCGTTCCATCATTGAGGGTATCATAGTCAACCGTTATTCCCAACTGTACGCCGACTTCGTCAGCTCGAGCGTAACGCCTGCCAATCGACCCGTTCTCATCATATTCAGCCACAAAGCCCTCCTCAACAAGCATCTTATACAACTGCAGAGCCTTTTCCGGCAACCCATCTTTGCTTACAAGAGGATACACGCCCACCTGTACAGGTGCGATGTCTCTCGGAAAACTTAACAACACCCTGCCGTCTTTGACGCGGTAGGCATACTCGAAGGCGACGTAGAAAAGTCGGTCAGAGCCAAAAGTCGGTTCGACAACGTGCGGTATAAAGCGTCTTCCGCGTTCCACAATCTTCTCGCGTTTGATATCAACGTGTTCGGGCAGTATCTTGTACTTTCCAAGCATACAGTAACCGGTCTTTTTCAGAGAAGCTTCAACCTCTTTCGGATCCGTTTTGGAAAGCATCTCTGCGACCTCCGCAGCTTCTTTCTTGAAGACTGGCCCCAGCTTGCCCATGACTGGCTTTATAAGAAGTTGCTCTTTCTCGACGGGTTTCTCGTACTCTTTGAAGACATACATGTCTTGGCCGCTGAACTCGGCATGTCGTTTCAAGTCGTAATCTGCTCTACAGGCGTAAGCCGTGACTTCGACCCAACCCCAACGCTCAACAAGAACCTCTTGGTCGAAAGTCTGAAGCGAGTAATGCGCTCTTTCCCATGGCAGTTTCTCGATGAAACGCTGCTTCTCTGAGGGGACGCCTAGGTCGTTCAGGAGTTTTGTTGCCAACGCCATGAAGACTGCTTGCCATTCCAGCTTGATGTAGCCCTTTTTCAGCGCCTCTTTCACAGTAACCTCAGTGAGTTCTTCCGAGTTCCTCAGCCTAGTTTCTGCCAAAAGAAGCCTCAGCCTCTCGTTCTCCACGTCCTTCAGCATGTAGCAGTCTGGTTTTTCTGGGTCGAAGAAGAATTCTAAGTCTACGATAGTGAACTCTCTGAGTCGCAGCAGGCCTTGCCTCGGCGAAATCTCATTCCTCAAAGCGCGACCTATCTGCATGGCGCCGAACGGGAGTTTCTCCCTTGCCATCTCGTAAAGCCGCTTGAACTCCACGAAAATGCCCTGCGCTGCCTCAGGCCTCCCGTAGCCGACAGCGTCAGAGTAAGGTCCTATCGTCGTCTTAAACATCGTAAGGAACTGCTTGGGCTCATCAAATGTGCCGCCGCATTCTGGACAGTGAATGTCATTCTTCTCGATGATCTCTTTCAATTCCGTCAGCGTCAGTTTCTCAGCTTCTGCCTCAATGATTTTCACACACTCTTGAACCAAGTGGTCTGCACGGAATCTCTTCTTGCATTTCAAGCATTCCACCATTGGCTCTTTGAAATGCTCAATGTGGCCTGAAGCTTCGAAAACCCTTTCAGGAGTGATCACGGGGGACTCTATTTCAAGGATTCCAAGCTTGTGCACGAAAAGCTCCCTGAGTTTTCTCTCAATGTTCTGTTTCAATCTGGCGCCCAAGGAACCGTAGGTTGCGAAGCCGCTCACGCCGCCGTATATTTCGTAGGATTGCCAGAAGAAGCCGCGTCGGCGTGCCAGCTCGTTAACCGCTGTAAACTTGTCAGGACATCTTGGTTCCTTGGCCATTCCGCTCCCTTCTTGTTGATGGATTCTAAAAGACTTAAGGCTTACTTAATAATAAATTTTCAAATAGGCTACATGGCGGTTGTAAACATGAGAACTCTGACGCAACAGGAACTGCTGGACCTAGTTGACGGCGCCGCAATCTTTTCTGCTGGGGGTGGAGGCGACCCTGATGTAGGCTATGAAATAGTGGACAGGTTGACTTCGTCAGGCTTTACGGCTCGAATGGTTGCTCCGTCAGAAGTACCTGACGATGCGAAAGTTGTAAATTTCGCGTGTGTCGGTGCGACAACGACTCTTGAATACGATTCAGACGCGGCGGTGAAAGCCCTCAAAGTCCTGGAGGAACATGTGGGTTTCTCTGCGTTTGCCACGATTCCAGTTGAGTTAGGCGGGTTCAACACTCTGGTCGCGGTTGATGTTGCTGCCAGACGGGGCATCCCTGTCGTGGACGCAGACGGCGCTGGCAGATCAGTTCCCGAAGTTCACCTGAAAGTCTACACCATCGACGGCATTCCATTAACACCGATGGTCGTGACGGACGTGCACGCCAAGAACGTGGTCGTTGCCATGGAAACAGCAGATGCCAGAGCAGCTGAAAGGATTGCTCGCGTTCTTGCCGCAGAATGGAATCACAGTGCCTACACGGCAAGAAGAATCTTGACAGGCGCTCAAGTGAAAACTTCACCCATACAGCTAAGCTTGTCAAGGTCCATCCGCGTCGGAGAAGCATTGAGGAAGGCAACAAGACCTATCGAGGCAGTTCTTAAGGAGACAAGAGGCTTCAAGCTCTTCGAAGGAATCGCAGACCACGTCAGCCGAAAAACCGAAGAAGGTTTCACATTCGTAGATGTAGGGCTTCACGGAACAGGCGAGTATTCCAAGAGCACGGTTAGATTTACAGCTAAAAACGAAGTGCTTGCCGCATACAAAGACGAAAAGCTTGCGGCAGTCGCGCCAGACATAATCACTCCTGTGGACCCAGAAAAGGGAAAATGCATAACAGCGGAGAAGATAAGACAAGGCGACAAATTAACTATCATAGTTTTGCCAGCGCCGCAGAAATGGAGAACCAGCAAGGGGTTGGGACTGTGGAAGGACACCCTGCAAAGAGCAGGCATACGCGAGGAATATGTTCCAGCTGGAAAGTTAACAGCGCAATTCAAATGACGTCCTTCATTTATGCCTGTGCGAGAGCGTAGCATTTTATAGGGCAAGTGCAAATAACAAAACCCAGCAGGGTGTTGAAACTTGTCTAAGATAAGAGTCGCTCTTGTTGGCGTCGGCAACTGCGCATCCGCCCTCGTTCAAGGACTGCAATACTATGGTAGTTGTCAGAATGAGGAAGAATGCCTTGGACTACGCAATCTCCTTCTAGGAGGCTTTCATCCGAAAGACATTGAAGTCGTCGCAGCTTTTGACATTGATAGCAGAAAAGTAGGCAGGGACCTGTCTGAAGCAGTTTTTGCCGAACCTAACAATGCTCCCAGGCTCGCTGAAGTTGCGCCGTCGAACGTGTTTGTGCACAAGGGACCGATACTAGACGGCCTTGGAGAATATGCAGGGAAGGCAGTGAAGATAAGTAGCCTGCCAGAAGCAAACGTAGCAGGCGTACTGAAAGAAAGCGACGCAGAGATTGTGGTTGATTTGCTTCCGAGCGGCGCAGTAAAAGCCTCTCAATGGTACGCTGAACAGGCGTTGATCGCTGGCTGCGCTTTCGTTAACACTACGCCAAACTTCATTGCAAGTGACGCTGCATGGGCCAGACGCTTCGAAATGGCTGGCCTGCCCATTGCAGGCGACGACCTCATCGATCAGGTTGGTTCAACCACACTTCACAAAACCTTGCTGAAACTGCTCTCCATGAATGGAGTGCGCATCACACAGACGTACCAGCTTGACGTTGGAGGAGGCACAGAATCCTTAGACACGCTGGAACGCACGAAAGACGTTAAAAGAACGGTTAAGACGCAATCTGTTGAGGCTGCGTTGCCCTACAAGGCCGAAGTAGTGGCAGGCTCGACAGATTACGTGGACTTTTTGCAGAACAAGCGCGACAGCTACTTCTGGATTAAGGGCATGCACTTCTGTAATGTGCCGGTGCAGATAGACTTGAAACTCTCGACGGTTGACGCGCCGAATGCTGGTTCTGTTCTGTTTGACGTGATAAGAGCAGTGAAAATTGCTTTGGGCAAGGGATTGGATGGAGCGATACTGCCTATCTGTGCTTATGCGTTTAAGCATCCGCCTCAACAGGTGTCGCTTGAAACAGCTGAAAAAATGTTCGCAGACTTCATAACTTAAAATTATTTCGCAATCTTCTGCAGTTCACTTGTCACCTTGTCTTTCAATCCGCTTTGCCTAATCTTCTCCTTCAACAAGCTTATGGTCCTCACAGGCGTCGGGTCCACGCCCCGCAACACCGCCAAGTACACGCTTGTGAAGTCTCCTATGCAGATGACCGACACCATCTTGGCCAGCTTGGTTTTGCCCTTACTCCACACCTCGAAAGCTTTCAACGGTTCTCTACATATCAGTTTCTGCGTAACCTCAATTCTGCGCCTCATCTCGTTTGACTCACTATTGTCTCGTATGAAGATTAACGAGAAGTCTTTCGCCAAAGTGCCAGCCCCTTCCCACCCTACAATCTCGTTATGGTTGAGCTCTGGAAAAGCTTCCCATTTTGCTGGAACCTTGCTGTTTTCATTAAACTGCGTCTTGAAGCGTTGGGCAACAGCACGATAAAACCCGAAACCATAAACAACTGGGATCGTTCCGCATATGTTTGAGGCAAGTGTCTTGGAAACGTTGCCGCTCTGCGGCTTTTCAGGCGAGTTTTCAAGGCTGACCAGCTTCAAGGTTCTTGTAGCATCAGAGATTTCAGCGGTCACGCCTGAAACTATGCCGATTTTCTCTAGTATTGATGGTAAGGGCATAAACAGGTACGGAAGGGTAGCGCGTGGCGCCATGCCGGAAGGAACACGCAGATGTGGTATGTTCAGTTTTCTGGCAAATTCGTGCAGTTTGCCGCCTGAGCTTATGCAGACAACCATGCATTTTCGCTTGATCGCGTCGAGAAAGACGCTTAAGGATTCTTCAGTTTCTCCAGAATAGCTTACCACAAAAACCAGTGTTTTCTTGTTTGCATAGGCAGGTAGAGAGTATTCTCTGCAGACTTCGATGGGCACGGCCACTCTGTCTCTTGCCCAGTCTTTCAGGAGTTCGCCGCCGATGGCTGAGCCGCCCATTCCGGCGACGATGATTGTCTGCGGCTTCGAGTAGCTGATTGACAAGGTTTTGGCGATTCTTGCGGCTTCACCGTAATGTTTTGGAGCGTCAACGCAGAAAGAAAGCATGTTACTTCTGTCGATTCTTTTGATTTCGTTAAGATTGTCCAAAAAGGCTGCTTTCGGCAATTTGATTACACTCTGTCTTGTTCTATTGTAGATTTCGTATTATACTTTTAGCTTTTAAGCAAAAAACCTATAATATCAACTTCGGCAACCTTGGGCGGAGAACGCACTTGTGCGGCAAGAAACTTTCCATAGCTATACCTGCTTCAGTTGTTTCAGACATTCCACACTTGCGCGAGAAAACGTCGAAGATGGGTTTGATTGGGAGAGCAGCTGCAATTTTCAGAGTTGACGAAATCATTATCTACCCAGACAATCCGAAAATCAGCCAAAGAGCAGACATGGACCTGATCGCCACCCTGCTGACCTACATGGAAACACCTCAGTACCTGCGAAAAAGACTTTTCATGCTCAAGCCAGAACTGCAGTACGCCGGAATACTTCCACCATTGAGGACGGCGCATCACCCATTGAACAGAAAAGTGGAAAACCTGAAAGAAGGCGAGTACCGCGAAGGCGTCACCCTATCCAAAACGAAAGAGGGCGTGCTTGTGGACATTGGCGTTGAGAAGCCGGCGCTGATCATGAAGGGACAGGAGCCAATAGGAAAGCGCATAACCCTTAAGATTAGAAAAGTCGACAGGCAGATTGAGGCGGAACTGGCAAACCGCAATGACATTCCAGAATACTGGGGTTACACTGTTGCTGTGGAGAGGTTCCTTTTCGGTAAGATGGTGGAAAGCAGGAACTTTGATTTGACGATTGCCACGTCTAGGTATGGCGTTCCGTTCGCTGACGAAGTACAACGGATCGATCGAGATTGGAAAGATGCAAGCACCATTCTTGCGGCTTTTGGAGCACCGACAAAAGGGCTGAATGAGATAGTCAAGCAAGAGGGGCTCAAGCTGGAGGACATTGCAGATTTCGTGGTAAACACGATTCCGGAGCAGGGAACAGAGACGGTGCGAACAGAGGAAGCGTTAATCGCTTCCTTGGCGATCTTCAACAGTTACTTTCGCCTTTGAACCTTCAGTCCGTCTACCCCAAGACTGCTTTAACCTCGTGGGTGCGACCGACTCGCATAGTCGTAGGTAAGGTTCTATTCCTGATCGGGGGATAAAGAATTAAATGTTTGTTCTGATATTGTGCGTGTATGAATTTCGATGTTGTCATGCCTCTGGCGCTGTTTCTTGTCACAATTGCAGCCATGCTTCTGAACGGCAAAGTGGAGAAGAAGTTGAAGGGAGTCTTGGAGGAAAAGGAGTTTCGAACTCGGGATGCGGTGCTGCTTGTCTCCTCGGTCGGAGTGACGGTTTCGCTGATCGTGTTCATTCCGCAACTCGCAGTCATGATAATATTCCTGTTCTCCTATTCGATGCTGCTGTTTATCTTCGGATACCTTTTCTCAGACATGAAAAAGGCGCGAACTGAACTTTTCCTCACGGCGTTTATCATAGGCGGACTTGCTGCAGGTGCGGCCAGATTCTTGGTTTTCGGACAAGTTGAAAACGCTTTCCATGGCGCCTTGGCTTTTCTCGCTCTCTCCATATTCGCATTCGCTGCGCTTGTCTATGAGACTCGCAGAACCAGCTTTGCAGAGCGATGGTATGTGGCAGTTTTACCGCCTACCCTGTTCATTTGCTTGTATCTGTTTTTCAGCCGAACCCCGATATGGTTCCCGTACCTGCTAGATTCCTACGGCGTTATCTTCGCAGTCCTCATCATTCTCTACTTAGGCAGCCTATTCACATGGAAAACCACCCTCATCTTCGCGGCTCTTCTCACCGTCGTGGACATAGTGCTGGTCTTGTTCACCGGGTCAATGGTGTCTGCAGCAAGACACGTTTCAGAGCTGAGACTTCCAGTTCTGGTTTCATTGCCAACAATTCCAACAATACTGCTTGAAGGAAACAGGCTTTACATGTCCCTTGGCCTAGGAGACTTCTTCTTCGCGGGACTGCTCACAATACAGACATACAAAAAATATGGCAAGAGAACTGCTGTGTTGTCTGCACTTGCCATGACCATTTCGTTCTTTATTTTTGAGGCTCTACTGCTCACTTTTGGACCGACAGCCTTCCCAGGCACGCTGATGATTATCTGCGGATGGCTGCTACTAGTGCTTCCCAAAAGCCTAAAAAAGATGCTGACTGGTTAGGAATGGTTTTCCGCCAACCTCGCTCACGAAGGCATTTTCAAATCCGATTGCATGAAGGCGACTCAAAATGACCTGAGAATTCTTTGAAAGTGTGTTGATGAAGACTGATGGCCCAGTGTCCATTGAATACCAAGCAGGTATCCCCTCTTCTCTCAGTCGAATCACTTCTTTCATTATGCGAACCGTGTCTGGTTCCCATAGAACCATGTGCGATTTGCCAGTCATCGTTATCGCATGCAGATTCAACGTGTCTTCTTCAGCCAGCCGCCCTATCGTGGCAATGTCTCCCTTCCTTATTGCAAGCTTCATTCTCTCAAGCAAGTTATCAACATTCTTTAATCTTGCCTCGAATAGTGGAGAGCTCAGTACTTCAGCGTGAGCTTCGTCAGTCTTCACATCAGAGGGAATCGGCACAATCACCATCGAGAAAGCCATGCCCTCCAGCGCAGGCACCTGCTCAGCGTAAGACTCGCTATTCTTGTCAGCGTACCAGACGGCGAAACCTCCCGCAAGGCTTCTTGTGGCAGAACCTGCACCTAGGCGGACGATTTTAGAAAGTGAAACTCCATCAAGCGTTAGGTCAAGCGCTTTTGATGCTGCCAAGCCTAAAGCTGCGAAGCCTGAAGCTGAAAAGCCTAAACCTTTACCTGCTTTGAGGCTGTTTTCAGAAACTACTTTGAATCCGCCGCTGAATTCTGCGGACTTTTTCAACTTGTTTAGAACAGTCTCTACACGTTGCCTGTCTTTTCCCCAAGGTTCTTTTCCGTTGATAACGATCTCGTTTTTCTTCAACTTTTCAAAGGTTTCCACAGTTGTTGTGGTTGTCAGTGCCTGAATGCACACGGATATGCTGTCATGGTAGGGTATCCTTTGCACAGCGTTCTTCAAGCCGTGATACTTTATCAACCCCTGTATCGGATGCGCCACAGCAGTAACTTTCAAATCCAATCGCCTTTGACCAGCAATCAGGAAACAGGAACGATTGAACGAATAAAAATCAGTACAATAAAAGGAGTAGCTTAGCCGAACAGTGCACCTAATCCTTCAAGAGCTGCCTCTTCTTTCTGCTTCTCTTCTTCCTTCTTCTTCTTTTCGTCCTCTTTCGGCTTCGCTTCTGCTGCTGGTGCAGCTGCCGCCGGCGCTGCTGCAGGTGCGGCCATCATTGTTGGTGCAGACTTGATCGCTTCGTCAATTTTGACTTCGGCTAATGAAGCCACTAATGCCTTGGCTCGTACTGCGTCGACATTTATGCCAGCGGCTGTCAGAATCTGTGTCAGGTTTTGTTCGTTTATTTTCTTTCCAGCCTTGTGAAGGAGCATCGCAGCGTAAATATATTCCATACCATCTCACCTCTGCATTCGGATATTTTAACTTTTTTCAGTTTTCTCGACTTGCGCAACCTTTTCCTCTACAGTGGGAACTCTACTACTTAAACTTAGCATTTCCATGTGTGCCTTTCGAATCAAATCCACAATTGTCTCCTTCGTTGGCACAGCTGCATTCACTGAAAGCGAATAAGCTTCCCGATGAGCAATCTGCAAGAGCGCCACCATGGTGTCCTCCGTTGGATATGCAACACTCAAGGATAAGGCGAAAGCATCGGCAAAGGCTGATTCAACATTTTTTCTTGTTCCGTCCACGTCTAATCGCAACTGTTCCTCAGTTATTATCAAGCCCTCGTCAAACACGATCTTCATCGCCAGTCCGGCTTCGACAGGTTTTATCCCAAGCTTCGAGAGGATGCTCGCAAGTCTTTCTGAAATCACTTCGCCCTTCTTGACAACCAACGTGTCCTTGTTTATCCAGACACTTCCCGACTCGATTCTTGTGGGCAAACCCACAGCATTCAACTGGCTGATTATTGGACCTGGCGGCTGCCCCGTGTTTCCGGCAGGAACCACCACGTCAAAAGCGGCTATGTCACCAGACTTTGCCGTGGTCTTGACTTTTCCCTTTTCCAGCGTCAACGCCAGATTAAACGGGTTCAAGTCCGTCAGCAGATAAACGTTCGAACCCGTCAAGTGCTCCATAAGTTTGCTGAGCTCGGGCTTCTCCTTGCAGTTTTCAACGGCCCTTCTCATCAACGTGTTCTTGAAAACGCGCATGTAAACTGTGCCTGCAAGGTTCTTCTTGAAAGCTTGAAGTTGGGGCGCTCTAACCTTTTGCAGACTGGCAATTCCAATGACCCTGTGCTTTCTTATAAGCTCAGTTATCTCTTCGACTTCGCCGGTCTTCTCTTGCAGGATTTGTTGTGACGGCATTGGTCTCCTCCCTCTAAGCCTTTATCTTCACAGGCGCTCCCATAGCCGTTTTAACATACATGTTCCTGACGTTTTTGATTCCTTTCTTAAGCTTTCCTTCCAAAACCCTCAAGACCGCCTGAATATTCTCAGTCAATTCCTCTTCCTTCATCCCCTCCACACCGACACAGCATGACAAGATCGGTTGAGAACGCATCCTCAACACGACGGTTTTGCGATGCTTCACGATCAGCGCGCCTATGTCCGCCGAAGGCGGAACAGCAACAGGCATCTTTCCCCTCGGACCTAGAACAGGCCCCAGAATCTTTCCCACCAGAGGCATCAGCGGCGCTTCAGCTATGAAAAAGTCATAATCGTTAGAGATTTTCCGCAAATCCCGCTTCTTGCCACCTAATCCCTCAAGTTCAGACCTTTCAATGATTCGGTCGGCATTAGCCTTCCTTGCCTTCAAAGCCAGTTCTCCAGAGCCGATAACGCATATCCTGTTAGCTTTTTCAGGCGGAGAATGCGGCAGTTCAATAAGTTCCTGGAGCTTGCCCTCAGCTGACTTCATGTCGATATCTCTCAGGTTGACAACCAGCTCTACTGTTTGATTGAATTTCCTCTTCCTAGATTTTTCTTTTGCCTGTTTCAATGCATCGAAGATGGTTTTTTGGTCTAAGGGCATTTTTATAGGCCTCGCGCCAATGAGGGAATGGAACGGGATTATAAAAATATTGTCTTATGCTTCGCCTTTCGCGAATATCTCGTCATGTTTGCCTTCGTCGATTTCTTTCTGCACTTCGCGTGGGTCCTTGTTTTCCACGGTGACGCCCATGCTGATACAGCTTCCTAGCACTTCTTTAGCCGCTGATTTTAGCGTTTTCGCCAGCAGCTCCGGACGCTTGATCTTGGCCACCCTTATGACTTGCTCCATGCTGAGGTTTCCGACCTTCGCAGTGTTTGGAGTTCCTGAACCTTTCTCAATTTTGAGTTCGCTTACGATCAGTGCTGGTGTCGTAGGCGTTCCGAGGGTTACCTCGAACTGTTTGGTGTCAGGGTCAACGATGACCTTGACGGGAACCTTCATTCCAGCGTAGTCTTTCGTAAGCTCGTTTATCTTGTTGACAATCATCATCACGTTAACGCCCAGCGGTCCCAAAGCAGGCCCCAATGGCGGTCCTGCAGTGGCTTGGCCGCCGCTTATGAGCAGTTCCACAGTTTTCTTCTCTACCATTTTATGCTTCACCACTCCCGCTTCTTGCTTTTTCCACAAGCTTCACGTAGTCAGAATTGACGGTTATCGGCAGGGTGAACGTTGCCTCCAGCAGCTCAAGAGTGACTTCTGCCTTGGTCTTGTCAATGCGGGTTATTTTTGCACGCATCCCTTTGAACGGACCGCCAGTCACTTCCACTATGTCGCTTTCATTCAGCTCCTCAATGACTGGTTTCCTAACGATGTATCTTTCAACCTCGGAAAAGCTAACGATGCCCGGAACCCTTGACCGTACATGCTTGATGCCTACTATGGCTTCTTCAACGAGATGGGCTCCCTCTGCCTCCATAAACACGTATCCTCTCAGGGTTTCAGGCACGAGAACCGCTTTTATTGGTATTTTGTTCATCTCGATTTTTGCAGCCACGAGTCTCGCAACGTTCTTCTCCTGTCCAGTTGTGGTTTTCACAACAAAGATTTTTGTCGGCAACTCTTCATGTTTTTCCATACGGTTCCTTTCCTTTTAGGTTCAAGCCGCAGCAGCTTGGCCTGGTTGGAGAACGGAAGACAGGAGTTTGATGATAAATCCGACTATCCCGATTAAACCTATGCCTAGGAAGCATATTTTTACCGATAGCCAAAGCTCGCTTCTTCCCGGTTTTACGGCGAGTTTCAGTGTTCTCGCAGCTTGAGATAGGAATGATCTTAAGCCCATGGTTCATCGCACTCTCAACATTGCATTTTGATATAAACATTACTGTAGGCTCTATAGATAAAGCCACGCATTTCTATTAACTTTTCCCCTTTCCAAAGGGTCGGATAATGCTAAGCCTTCTCGAAGGGGATACCTGCTTCTTTGAGTATCCCAAGCAGGGGCACTTTGTCTTCTCCCTTGATTCCTTTCCAGTCCAGAACCGCAAGCTCTGTCTTCTCTAAAGTTCTTCCGATGCACTGTTTGAGAAGCTCCGAATCGACTGCTGGAATAGCGTACTTGGGAATCATGTGACCGAAAGCCATGTCGCTTTCAAGGGCTACTCGTGTGAACTTGCTTTGATAGTGCGGTCCGCCTATCCCGAGCACTGCCTTGGCTGGAAAATTGCCGAACCGTGAAACAGCCTCTATCGTTGCGTGTGCTACAGCTTCCGCCGCTTTTATGTCGTTCCACTGCTTGGCGGAGCTTCCCAATTCAGAAAACATGGTAGGCACGTTCAAGGACGGACCGTGATGCGTGCATTCATACGAAACTTCATAGTCAAGCTGCATTTCCTGCTTAAGCCGCGCCATGGCCTTCAAAGTGTCTCTCATCGCGTTTGCGGGGGAGACTGAAACTTTTCTCGGGATTCCGCCCAGTTCTGCTTCGCCCAGATTGCCTGGCGTGTGCACTGAAAGTGTTGGGGTTCCGCTTAGGCTGCTGTGTCTCGAAATGAATATGACCAGTTCAAGATTGCTGAAGAAAGTTGTTGTGTCTTGTGCATAAACTGATTCTGTGTTCAGAGTTGCAAGCCTTACGTTCCTGTTGCTGATGCTGGCTTCGTAGGTGGGGTTTTCTTGAAATTTTTCCGAACACTCTCTGAAAGGGTAGTGAGTCAGAACCTGTTTCTTGATGTTTAGGCTCGCAACATCTTTGTTTGAAGCAACGAGCAGAATCATTATCTATGTCTCCTTCGGCAGTTTTCTTAGTAACGGATAAATATCTTTCAGTCTGTAATGAAACTGTCGCTGACCCTAAGGCGGAAAAGCCGTTTTGACGTGATTTCGCATGGAAGACGAATTCAGTCTAGAAGCAAAGATTTATGACAGGATTTGGGGACGAAGCGATTACGATGCTGACGTCAAGTTTCTGGACGGCCTGTTTCGAGAACATCATTGCAGAAGCGTCATTGACATTGGGTGTGGAACAGGAAGCCACGCGTTGAGGCTGAGCAAGATAGGGTACGAGGTTACTGGGCTAGACATTAGTCCCAGCATGCTGGAAAAGGCAAGAGGAAAGGATAGAAAGGCGAAAGTCAAGTTCGTCGAGGGAGACATGAAAAACCCTGACAAAGCCGTTCCGAGAAACAAGAAATTTGACGCGGCTATCTGCTTGGGAATAGCTTCTCACCTGCTAACAAACGAGGACGTACAGACATTCCTGCGCGGGCTGCACAAGATTCTCAGAAAGGACGGCCTGCTAGTCTTCAACGCCAGAAACGCGAAGAAAATCAGCGAAGAGCACTTGGACAAGCTGCTCGCAGAACACATGATAACTGAAAATAGACTGCAACTCCTCATGCTGGCCTACAATACTCGGCACCCTCGAAACCGAAACATCATAGTCTGGAGACCGATTTATCTCATGAATGAAAACGGAAAACTGGATTTTCAAATACGAGAGCACAAGCTGCGGTGGTTCTTGTTCTCAACATTGAAGAAGCTGTTGGTTCAAAACCATTTCAAGCTGCTAAGATGCTACTCCGGGCCGTCTAAGGAAAGATTCGACGAGAACGAAAATGCAACCATGTGGCTTGTATCAGTCGCCAAGTAGAACGTGAAAGATGCTTGTTCCGGACTGCCATGTGGGCTCAGAAGAGTTTTATATTTTGACCTCCTAGGGTTTGGTCTGAAAAGGTGAAAAACATGCACTTGATCAACTTCAAAGACCTGTCTGGCCAACAGCTTACCGAGATGATTGATAAGGGTTTTGAAATCAAGCATAATCCCCGGAGATACCAGAAGACCCTAGAAGGGAAGTCCGCGGCTCTGATTTTCCAGAAGACCTCCACCCGAACCAGAGTTTCGTTTGAGGTGGCCATGACTCAGCTGGGCGGTCATGCCCTTTTTATCGATTGGAGAACAACAAACTTTGCCCTCGCAGACATCGGCGACGAGACACAGTATCTTTCTCGCAATGTTGACTGCATAATGGCCAGGTTGATGAGAAACGCTGACCTGCAGACCATGGCTGAGGCCTCCCGCGTCCCTGTGATTAACGGATGCGACGAGAAGTATCACCCAAGCCAAGCCATAGCAGACTTAATAACCGTGAAAGAAAAAGCAGGAAAACTGAAAGGAACAAAACTCGTCTACATAGGGATCCATAACAATGTTTGCAATTCGCTCGTTGAAGGCTGCACGAAGACAGGCGTCAAGATAACGACCGTCACTCCGATATTCAACGAGCCGGCCCGAGACAATGAACTTCTAGAAGATGCCAGGAAGACTGGACTGTGGGAAACCACGCTGGACGTGAAAGAAGCCGTCAAAGACACGGATTTTGTGTACACCGACACTTGGGTTGACATGGAATTCTTCACTGACCCGAGATACGCTGCGGAGAAAGAGAAACGCGTTAAGATCATGATGCCCTATCAGATAAACAACGAACTTCTGAAGAAGAGCAACGCCTACGTGATGCACGACATGCCTATTCACAGAGGATACGAAATAACCGCGGACGCCGTCGAAAGCTCGAAGTCAGTAATATATGAACAGAGCGAGAACAGGCTGTACTCTGCAAAGACAATACTGCTGAAGCTGCTTGGGAAGTACTAGGCTATTCAATAATTCGCTTGAAGCTCACGGAAGCCAACACAAACATCATAACATCAAGGAAAACTACATTGTTCTATGTCGAAGACATCATTTCTGAAGCCAGAGATTACGAGCAACGTAGAGTGCTCAGTTGTAGCCCACCCTTTTGCTTCGCAATTTTCTAATTTCGTCTATTCGGATGTCAACACCGTACACTTTTTCTTTTCCTATCCTTGCAGTCAGTCCTTCACCGCCAGCTCCGACGCCCAGAATCTTGTTGAACTTGCTTATGTCGTCTAATTCTATGATTTGCAGCAGCGTTTTGAATCTTGTCATTCGACCAGCCATGTAAAAGCTCCTTCGCATCAGAGCCTTTGGCAAAGGCCTACTTCAGTATCATCTGCACAAATTTTTCGGGAACAAACTCCTCTAAGTCGTCATACCTCTGCCCGACGCCGATAAACAGAATCGGCTTCTTGGTAACATATGTTACGCTGAGAGCGGAGCCGCCTTTGATGTCTGCATCAACCTTTGTCAGTATCGTTGCGTCTATTCCAACGCTCTTGTGGAATTCCTCAGCCTGCATCACAGCATCATTGCCTGTCAGCGAATCCACTGTCAGAATGGTCAGGTCTGGGTTTACTACGCGTTTGACTTTCGCAAGCTCATTCATCAAGTTCTGATTGGTCTGCATTCTCCCAGCCGTGTCGATCAATACAACATTTATTCCGTGAGCCTTCGCATGTTCTATCGTGTCATAGGCTACGGCTGCTGGGTCTGCACCGTACTTGTGCTTGACCATGCGGATGCCCAACCGCTTGGAATGTTCCTCTAACTGTTCAATTGACCCCGCTCGGTAGGTGTCGCTGCATCCAAGAACAACAGAATAGCCTTTCTTGTTGAGGAAGCGGGCAACTTTGGCGATGGTCGTGGTTTTTCCAGTGCCGTTTATTCCGACAAAAGCTATGACATAGGGCTCGTTTTTTCTGCGTTTTTCTTCAACTGCTTGCAGCAAGTCTATTTTGTTGTTTGTGAGCATTATTTCCAAGAGCACTTCTCGCAGGTTTTTCTCCACTATTCCTTTGCGGTCTTCAAGCCGTTTGACTTGGACCCCGTCCAAACGTTTTTCCATTTCATCGCATATTCGCTCCGCCACAGGGAGAGCAACATCGTTTTCTGCGAGACTTATCTTGAACTCAGAAAGGATTGGGCGCAGGTTTTCAGATTTAAGTTCAGCTGTTGTAACTTTGTTTACGAGCCCTTTCAGCCCGGACTTGAGCTTCTCAAACATTTTTTGAAGCTTTCTCCTCCCTCAACTTGGCCAGCAAACCCTCAAAGTTCTCCCTGTCCTCACCCATTTTGTCCGCAACCTGAGCGAACTGGTGCTGAAGTGACATTCTGGTCTTTTCAAGGTCGTCTAAACGTTTCTTGACGATTTCTTTTGCCTCAGGGAATGTTTTTTCAACTGAAACCCCTGCTCCCATCCCAACAATGACCTTGTCTGGGTTTGCAAGTTTCGCACGGACGTATGAGCTCCCGCCTATAGGTACAAGAAGCTCCGAGTTTTCCTTCTCCTTCTCTAAACCGTCCAAAGTCATCGCTGCATAGGTCAGATCTGTTATAACGGTATTTACCATGTTGACTCTTGACTGTATGGCTTCCGCGGTCTGCTCGAGAAGGCGCAACTCAACACTTAGCTTGCGCAGTTCCTCTTCCTGCTTATTCTCCAATTCCTTCTTCTCCGATGACGAATTTTTTCAACAGCGGATTTTCTATTTCTTCAGTCGGAACTTCCTCGACGCTGGTGATTTTTATGTAAAAACGTTTGACGCGGTGTTTGCTTCCAATCTCTGCGTAAACCTTTTCTACCGCGTGTTCAGCTTTGAGGGCTACCACTTCCTTGTTGAAAGAGGTTTTCAGGTTTGGCTTCCTAATCTCACCTATGACTCTGAAAACTTTCAATTTCCTCATTCTCCTTCACAACATCGAAGGCGTTCTCAATTATAAACGTCTCGGGTCCGGTTGTCAAGGATCCGGCAATGGCTGCGTGTCGGTTGGCAATCACGCCCGTGCCAACGTAAGGTATTCCGCAGTTAACCGTGCCCACGTCAACCGGGACTTTCAACACATCTTCCAACAGCTTTCGCTCCGAATCCTTCAGCAACGGATGCGCCAAAACTCCTTTGTTGGTTGCGACTGCAAGCGACCCAACATATGGTAAGCCAGCAATCTCGCTTGCAACAACCTCGACGCCTAGAGTTTCAGTAATCTCCCTGAGTTCTGACGGTTTGAATCGCGGGTCAACGACCGCGCCTCTATCGTTTGTCAGAATTAGGTTTCCATAAGCCGTTTTTCTGGTTTCCATCACCGTGATGTTTCCGTCAAAGCAGCTTTTTATGGCTTCAACCTCTTGTTCTCGGACGATGTGTGGAAGCAGAATGCCGTTTGAGTTTGCACATGCAAGTGCACCGGCGAGAATGGTGGCACCGACTGATGTGGATACTAGCTTGACTTTCAGCCACTGCGCCATTCTTTCAGCCTTTTTAGGCGCAACTGGTTTTGGAACTATGAGTATTTGATCAGTGGCCAATGAGTAAACACCTATGCTTGGGCTGCCAACAATGTTCGCAAGGTAAATGGCCAAGGATTAATCTCCTTCAGCCAAATTGGATTTGAATGGAGATATCCCACGCAAACTCTCTTTTTTTATGTTTTCATTGAGCGTGGGGAGCTACCTCCATTAAAGTTTTCGATTTGTGATTGATACTATGTAAAAGAATATTAGCTTGCAAATGTTGGGCTTCATTTATCATGCTTGGGTTTTCACCTTTCGAGAGGCTGTGTCTAAACTTCTTGCTTTCTGCAATAGTATTAGTCTGAGGTTTATAGTTTTTGTTTTCCCCTTTAAAGTCTATCATAAGGTCAATCTGAAGGTTGGCGTTTTTGTTCAAAACAGGAGCATAATTCATAAATTTTGCAGATTCTAAACGAAAGATTATGGTCAGTCATACTCTAGTTAAAGATGTGTTGATGGAACTTGGGAACGAAACAGAATATTATACTGTAAAATGCGGCGATTCTGAATCTTGGGATATCAGACTTGGAAAGAGACATATAACGTATAGGCCTCTCCGTGGGTTGAAATCCTACCTCGCCGCACCAATTTCCCAATATTTTCTAGGTGAATGTGCGCCCTTAACGTATTTGGGTCAGAGATGTATTCCACGAGATGGACAGAACTTGTTCTTGCAAAATCTATCTTTGGAAAAGACTCGGCCTAATTTGCGGCATTCATATTCTGAAGTCAACAATCTTTCCGCTCGGTATATTTTCGCGCGCGTCTAACATTAGACTTTCCAATCCACTTTATACTTTGAAGAGAAAAAGGGTGTGATTATGCCCACTATCAATGTGAAGAAAGCAAGAGGTTGATAAAAGAAGTAGTAAATTAGGAACTCCAAAAAATTGAAGTGCAGTTTTAGCTTTCTCGACGCTGAGTAAAACAGAGCGGAAAAAAGAAGAAAGCTTATGAAAAAATTCATCAAGCTTGCGAGAAGAACTAGCGCCATCGAAGCGGAAAAGAGAAACGGAATCAAGAAACTGAACCGTGTTGCCAAAAGAATGAGAACAAAATCAAAAATCTTGTAGTCTAGAAAGTTCGAGAAAACATAATTGAGAACCATTGGAATCAAGGTTGGAAAAAGAATAATGATGCTTGGAAATGCAGCGTGTGGATACTTTGCCATGTACTTTATCAAGTCTCTCCAGTGATTCTTAATCCACAAACCAGCACCTACGCCCCATCTTTTCCTTTGAGTAAGCCAACTTCTCCACGTAGAAGGAGCCTTTGTGCAAACCTCCACCTTACCTGTGTATTTGAACTGTCTATCTTTTAGGAGAGTCTTCACCGCTATGTCCAGATCCTCCGAAACAACTTTAGAAAACCCTCCAACCTCTTCAAAAGTTTCTCTTTTTATGGCGAAAGCGGCTCCATTAATGCCGAAGCACCTCTTTATCAGCCGCGAACAAAGGTAATTCCCAAAGTTGGAGCTAATGTACTCGTAGTTTACCATTCTTGGTATAAAGGAGTCTCTTACAATTTTCTTTTTCACGTCGAGAATGTCAACCCCTTCCATCTCTCTTTCTATTATCGCCAAGAACCCTTTTGAATTTCCAAGTTTGACGTCAGAGTCAAGGAAAACTAGAATTTCACCCTCAGAAATTTCTACGGCGCTATTTAAAGCATCTACCTTACCCATTCTTTGCTCATTTAGAGTAAAATTTACCTTGTCCCCATATTTCTTGGCAACTTCCAGCGATTTTTCATTAGGTTTATCTATTGTAACAAAAATCTCATTGTTTTCATACGAGCCGTTCGTTAATTCTTCTAGCAACTCCTCCAATAAGTCCGAGTCCTCATAAACCGGTATAAATACACTAATTTTCTTCCCTTCGAGGTGCATTATGCATTAACCCTCATCATTTCTGCCATCCCCTCATCGGGTCAGATATAAGATAGTCACCGAAATACCCGTACACTCTTGCCCGACATCCGCAATATATTCCAAGCCTATGGGAATCAGGTCCAATGCAAAGCCTAAACCTTTTCTTTCATTTGATTTCATTAACAAAACTCTTCTGAAGGTTGTTTTAATGCTCCTTTTCAAGTTACTCCTGCCATATTCCATATTGCATTTTTGACAATTTTTCCATGTTTTGCTCCATAGTGGAGACCCGCAACAAGCCCGACTGATGGCAGGAAGAATTTTGTAACGGCACTGTAAAGCAAAGGGTTACGAACTCGGGATTCTAAAAAGGATGACTTCCAAACACGAACATTGTACTCCCAACATTCTGCGAGAAACTCCCATCGCAGCCCTGAAAGAGTGTCCAATTCCGCACCACATTGATCTTCTAGGAGACATTTTTCCAATGGAACGAAGAGTAATGGGACAAAAAAGGCGTTATATTCACCGAGGTCATCAACTAGCTCAAGAGTCTCTATTACGTCGTCTTCAGTTTCTTCAGGCAACCCTACAATCAAAGTAGCAAGCGGATACCAATCGTTGTCATTCAGAATTCCAAAAGCTTGGCAGACGAGCTCTCTCCACTCTTCAGGCTTGAACGGAAGCGGCTTCCCCGCCATATATTTTCGTATAAGACGAGCGCTCCCAGTTTCTATTCCCGTCTCAGCCGTTACAATGGGCTTCCCACGATAGCAATACCAACTGTGTTCAATCAGTATTTCCGACACTTCCTTAACCATACTAGGATCGTAAACGACTGGAGCCAATGACATGTGAGCGGGTTGAATGGCTTCAACTCCAGGATACGACGCGACCTTTCTAAGCAATTCTAAAACTGCTTCTTTGTTGGGGATGAACCCGTTGTTTTTGGCACCGTACAGGAAGATGTCTTCCGTGCTGAGAGTGATTCTCCCATTTCCTTCTTTGACGTTGATCTCTACTTCTTTCATAATCTTGTCGAGCGGGAAGTTCCTTCTTTTCTGCATCGTAGGTGTGCAAAACTGACAGTTTCTGCCGCAGCCTCTGGAGATCTCTACACACCCATAAATCGACGCATGTTTTATTGATGGTATCTCTTCGTATGCTGGATTTGTGCTACAATGAACTACTGGTGGGAAGCTTTCTCCCTTTGCAGCTTTAGTGAAAAGCTCTGCTACTATCGTTTCACTTTCGCCGATCACCACACAATCAATTCCATAAGATTCTATTACATTTTTGTATTCCAGTTGCCATGCTCCTGCGCCGCCGACTATAATCTTTGGCCTGTACCTTCGGAGGCTTTCATGTCTCATCAGATTTCTAAATTCAATCGAATTCATGGGTTCTCCGCCCCCAATTAGCGAAGAATATGTTTTGCTGACGTAACCCATTCCTAATGGGTCCATGGTTGATATTCCGACCACTTTCGTGTCCAAACCAACGAAGGCGTTGAGATAGTAGGGGTGAACAACGGCTACATCAGATTCATCAAATCCATTTTCTAAAAGGACGGCTTCAACTTTTCTAAGCCCGTAAGGTGCATATTTTGCGGTTCTGTCACAGTTGCTTTCTACTGGGGGATACAGTTGCTTCCTTGGAAGCCATAATGGTATTGGCCCCTTCGAAAAACCTCCTACGAAAGCAAAGAACTGATTATTGTAAAAGTCACTCATTTCCGTGGCTGAAGCTGTTAGAACGATTTCCACTCCTCGCTTACTTATGTTTTTCTTTCTGGAGTCAAATGAAAGAAATAATGGAGTCACGCCGTCTTAGCCTCCATAATCCTTTGGCTTCAATAGCCAGTAGATAAAACGAATTGGCACGGGAGCCACGTTTATCTTGCCTTCTCGTGCGTCTTTAATCATAGCTGGCAGGTCGTATTCGTAATCATTCTGACACTTGCGGATCAACTTCTTGCCTTGCTTAATAGCGTAGGAAAAGACGAGTCTCAGCGCGTATCCTTTCCCTCCGCCTTTTGTGAGGAAATACTCTTTAAGGAAGGTGCCACTCCAGTGTAGGTTGTGTTCCCAGCATTTTAGGAAAAGTTCAGAATGATTGCGTGTCATCTTGTCCACTGAGAATGATTCTGCTCTATTTTTTAGTCCCCCCTCTGAAACCAGGAAGAGGGGAACTATCAAGCTTTTGAAAGCTCTTAACTCCTTAATCAGCTCAATGGTCAATTCGATGTCTTTCTCGGTTTCGCCGGGAAGTCCCATGATTAGGGTTGCAACAGGAACCCAAGAATTCTCGGATAAAATTTGAAAGGCATCTACAACGACTTGCGGCCAATCTTCAGGTTTGAAGGGTTTACATTTTCCAGCCATATGATCATTAATCAGTTGAGGGCTACCCGTCTCTATGCCGGTTTGACCGCTAAGCCATCCTCCGTCCTTGCCTGCATCGAGTATGTTTGATATTTCCTCAACGAGGTCTGGTGCGCTGGCAACCGAAGAAAGAGCAAAGTGACTTATTCCGACCGAATCAACGCCTGGATAGCTTTTCACCGTCTTAAAGAGGTTGACTACTGCTTCTTTGTTTATTTCCAAGCCCTTTGCCTTGTACCTGAGCACGTCTTCCGCATGTAGCAATGGTCGTCTTCCGGCTCTAAGGTTAACTTCAACCTCTTTCAAAATGTGGTCGATAGAAAGGCAACGATAACGCTGAAGCGTAGGAACACAAAAAGCGCAACCTCGTCCGCATCCACGAGCGATCTCGACTATTCCATCTATGGTTGCCTCTTTTATGAGTGATATATTATCTTCATCCACTACTTCACCGTAAACAACCTCTGGCAGTTGCTCGCCATTAATTGCCTTCTCGAAAATTGAGCCAACGGCTTTCTCTCCCTCCCCAATGACCACGCAGTCTATTCCGAGCTTTTCTCGGATTCCTCTGTCTTCAAGTTGCCAAGCTCCAGGTCCACCAACAACAATCCTTGGCTTGTGCATCTGAATGGCGGGATGATTTAACAATTCTTTAAACTTCACCGCCATGTACGCTTCTCCGCCGAATAGTTGTGTGAACGTGGAGGTAGCAGGACCCATCCCCAGAGGGTCGTTCTCGGTGACCCCCACGACTTTTGTGTTTGAACCAACAACCTTGTCGAGATGTTCAGGGTGAGCAACGACTACATCTTCTCTTTTGAAACCATTGTCTAACAAAGCGGCCTCAATCTTTCTGGTTCCACATGGAGCATATTTGACAGAACCATCCTGGTTCGTCTCAACTGATGGACAAAACAAAGAGAAGTAGAGCTTATCCGGAATTAATCCTCGTGGGACGCAGGCGCTAAAACCCAGAAAGATGCCTCCATTATACTCGCTCATGAGAGTTCGATCAGCAGTCAAAACAATCTTGTAACCGTCTACCTCTTTATTCACCAAAGCTTTCCCCTCGATGCATGTGAAGTAGATATTCTATTCTGCAAAACATTTAAATTTCGATATATATCTATCTTTTGGCTGTGAACATATGGCAGAGATTTTGTTGGCGAAAAAGAGAACTTGGAATGGTGACACGAACTTGATTGTAATTGGTGGCACAGAAATAGGCACCATAGCTGTAAGCGGGAAAATTGAATATGTCCCGGAGACAGAAAGAGAAACCGCACATAGTTCAGGGAACTTTATGTTAGAGAAAGGGAAAATGATGGACTCTAGAGAGGCAGAAGCAAGAGCAAGGGAGTTTATTAAACGTAAACGCTCCAGAGTAAGGCAAATCTTTTTCAGGACCATGTATAAAGAAGGAGATACTTGGGTGTTACATGGAGAAGTAGAATTTAAACGGGCGTATTTCTTTGCTACCGTTAGTTCTTTTAAGGTTCAGGTAAACATGAACACGGGAGAGGTCATATCCTACGAGGAAATGCGCCTGTCACGATCTAAGGAGACAAAATGAAAAGTGATGCATAGTCAATCTTTGCTATTCCTCTTCATAGCATTTAGCTTAGTTGACTCACACGATGATCTCCAACGGTTTCCATTTTTCTGCAAAGGTAAAAAGAAGAGGGAAAGCCGATGATGATTCTCAAGGGGTACCTTGAAGTTGCTAGAATTGATAACTGGATTGGATGGATCTTCTGCTTTGGTTTCGGAAGCGTTTTCCTAGGTTTACCTCCCCCTGAACGCATTGCTGTCCTCTTTTTTGCTTTCTCATTTGCTACCGCTGGGATATTTATTTTGAATCAGTATTTTGACAAGGAGGAAGATCGGGAGAACACAGCAAAATCCAATCTTCCTGTTGCCTCTGGAAGAATGGCGCCACGAACGGCGTTAATTCTTTCGCTTTCCCTGATGGTTTCATGCTTATTCTTAGTATTTTTAGTTAATACCCGTTTAATGTCGTTGTTTCTTGTTTATCTTGCCCTTTGGATCACGTATTCTGCCCCGCCTTTTCGGCTAAAAGCTGTGCCGGCTATTGATTTTGTTGTTTCAGGCATAGGTGCTGGTCTACTTCCATTTCTAATAGGTTTGGGCGTATCTTACCAACAAAACATTGATGTTTCACTCATAGTGGTAAGTACAGTGCCATTGATGTTGGCTCATTCTAGCGGTCACATTTTGCAGGCACTCGGAGACTATGAAGCGGACCGGAAGACCGGAGTTCAAACCTTTGTTGTCAAATATGGAAGAAAGAAAGGCATTTTTGTTGCGGGCTTTCTATCTCTCATAAACGTTTTCTTAGTTTTCATCTACGCAGCTTTTGGCTTGTTACCTTTCAACTATTTTCTTGCGTTTTTCTTACCACTCCCATTATGCATACCAATTGTCAGGCGTTATGTAAGCACGATCAAAAATCCAACAGCAGAAAATTTTGTCAGCCTACAAAAAGCAGCAAGAAAATACGGAATTGTCATAATGGCTGTAGTAGGAGCTTATGTGTTGGTTGGAAAAATACTTGGCTTGTAAACTCAGTTTTCTTTTCGCTCACTTAACAAATCAGCAATTACCCTTCTGATAGGCTTGTGGAAAAGACCATGCACTTGCGCAAGAAGAGCCTTTCCTTTCTCGGTTAAACGGTAGCATCTCAAGTCCCGCCGACCCTTTTTTATCCATTCACCTACTACAAAACCTTCATCTTCTAACCAGTAAAGAAGAGGGTACAACGTACCTGGCTTCAACTTCTGCCCTGTTAATCTCTTAACTTCCTTGATGAGTTCATATCCGTGCTTGGGACCTTCGGATATAAGCCAAAGTATAAGCGGTCTGTCGAGACCACGCAGGAATGCATTGACAGCGTCAACCATAGCCTTTGCCCACTATAATGTTTTAGATTTTGATATATCAACCTTCTGGCGGAATTGTTGGAAAGAAGTTAATAAGAATGCGGGATATATGAAAACTCACTCATGAGGTGTCCACTCTACGGCTGAAGCAGAAAGCGACCTGATCAGAGCTACCGTGAGAGGCTTCAGCAGAGCCATTATCCTATGGCTTGTAAGCCAGAAGCCCATGTCAGGCTACAGGATTGTCAAGGACGTAGAGAGATTAACTGGGCAAAAATTTCATCCAGGGATAATATACCCTCTCCTATACGAGTTAGAAAAAGAGGGTTTCGTAGCTAGCGAGTGGACACAAAAGGGTGGACGCCGCATCAGATACTACGCAATAACCGAAAATGGAACAAGACTGTTGAATCGTTTGCGCAAGCTTTTTGAGATGCCCGTGAAAGAAGTGTTAAAGGATTTCATCAGAGAAAACTCCGAACAAAATAAATACTAGGTTTTAGGTGCAATCCCGAGAATTTAAACCGAGATTTAAACCTAACCCCTGCACTTTCTTACATCATCGTATTGAAACCAAACTGCCTGCCAGAAAAAATATCCCGCGCTGAGTTATGTTGTTACGGTAGATGGAAGTTGCCTATTCATATAACGAGTTTGGGATTGCATATGAGAGATAGATGCAATGCCAAGTGTATTCACTGGGCATTCAACTGTAGCCCCAAGATTGAAGACTGCATGGAGTTGGAAAAAGCGAAAAGTTACCTGGACGAAGTCAAGGCACTAGGTACTGAGATAGCCTGCATCACTGGAAAGGAACCTATGATCATGTTTGGACAGTTGCCTAAATGAAGGCATACATTTGACTTGTTTCACCCAATTTCGGAGTAAACCTACATAAAACACAAAACACACAACCCGCATATTAGGCTTCAAATAGACGGGCCTACACCAATTGCACGCGCACACAGAAAGCATTAGTCTCCTTCAGCCAAGTAGACAGTTACATTCCCATCTTTGTCTTTTGCAGCCCGCACTCGGATTTTCCTCGGAGGCTTCTCTATTCCTCTTCCCCAGACCTTCTCGTTGACTTCGCGGCTGATAACGAGCTGCGGGGGTTCCTCTTCCTCTTCTTCTCCTTCCTTTCGAGCCTCCAACTTCATGTGCTTGTTTATGAAAGCCCGTATCATCCGCATGGCCCTCGGCGCCCTTCTTCTCGGCGGCGTAATCCAAGCCTTGCCTAGCGGAATCGTGTAGGTTCTCTCTTCAACTATCTCTTCTTCTTCCTCAGCCTTCTCTTCCTTTTTCGGCGGCTGAGCCTTCTCTTCGGCTGGAGCAGGTGCCTCTTCTTCAGCTCCAACTAGCTCCTCAAGCGTTTCCTCTTTCTTCTCCTCTGCCTTTTCCTCTGCTTTCTCCTCTTCTTCTTTGGGGATTTCTTCAGCTTTTTCCTCTTCGACTTCTGGCTCTTCAGCGGTCTCAGCAGGCTCTTCCTGCTTTTCTTCAGGCCTCTGTTCTTGTTCAGTGATGTCTTCCTCTTTCTTGGATTTCACACTCATGTCCTCCTAAGCCCTTATCTTTCTCGTCCGCCACTGCCTTCTTTTCGGATTTGACCTGAATTTCCCGCCTGTTCTCGCTATCACCCAAGTTGGCACTGCCTTTTTCTGTTTGCCTGCCTTTGCCAGTCTGCGTTTCTTGGCTGTTGGCTTGTTGCGAGTCACGTTCACACCCTTCTAATCTTTGTCTCTCGCCTGCGAGTCTGCAACTGGACAAGTATCTCCTTCAGCTGCTTGTCCGCAAGCGGTATAGGCAGTTTCCCCTGCTGCGCGAGCTGGATAAGCTGCAATTCGAGTTGTTCAGTGAATTCTGGCCTTACCATTTTGAGGTTTGTAAGCCTTTGTCTTGCTTCAGGAGACAATATGCTCCTAAGAAGCGTCTGCTTTTGCGCCTCCAGTTCCTGCTGCATCTGTGCTTGCCTTTGCTCCTCAGACATTTGGTTTTGCAACGCTGAAAGTTTTCTTCTGCGGAGTTCCTCCAGCTCGTCGTCGGACATCTCAGTCACTCTTTTGGTATTTCTCCAGTTCAGGAAGCTGTTTCACCAATTCCCTGCTGACTTCTTCGGCCATCTCCTGCAGAAGCCTTCTACCCTCGCGTGTCACTCTTCTTCCATAGGGTTTTGATGTCTGAACTAAGCCTGCAGCTCCCAACTGCTGCAGAGCCTTTCTCAGTATTGCTCCGCCCGCCTTGGCTACATGGTTAGGCGTAACTGTGAAGCCTTTTCCTCCTCCATAGTCAGCTCTCAATTTCTCCAACCCTATTGGTCCGTGAACGTAGATTTTCCTTAACAGTGAAGCGCAGCGGACGTACCACCAATCTGGGTTTTGCGGCTGTTTCTCGACGTGTACGCCTGTCTTTACAATGTTTGCCCATGATGGTGGGGTCAGCTGGTCTATGTTCTGTTTCATGTGCTTGGCTAGTTTTTCGATGAGTTTTGATGCTGGAACGTCATTAGGAGTTATCAAGATTCTATGTCCTCTTGACTTTTCCTTCAGTAAAATCATGTAGCCTCATATAAATATTCTCTGGACAAGAACTTATACTAATCTGTCTGGCGCGCAATCTCCTCTTTTTTCTGTTTTTGAAAGCCTGTCTAGGCATGCTCTCGGTTGCAACGGGCTTCGGGATCCAACAGGTCTTGCGCAGGATTGACCCCTATATAAAGGGTATCATAACTCTATGTTGTCTCATGATACGGGGCGGGCCCCCTCATGTTCTGTGGCCCTATGCAGAAGAGAAATTCGACGGGCCACCCTCATTTTGCGAGCTATCCGACTTCTCAAATTGCGCCTACCCCCTAGGGGTTTTTCGCCGTTGAAAACTTCCTGTCCCCCGAGAATCAGCCAGAACCTCACCCTCCACGATGATTCAAAAAAAGAGCGCTACTATGGGCATAAAACATATTTTTTGTATTTTTGAAGAGCCCATTTCAAGCTTCTTTTCAGAGATAAGGCTTAAATTCAGCTTAGCCTACGTCATGTAACGGCGAAGGAAGGCACTGTTCGTCTGGAAAAGGTGAAAAACGTTGCCGCTGACAGAACAAGTAAGCTTCAGCACGGTGCTGCAGAAGGGGAACCGCATTCAAACTCCGCGCCTGATACGTTGGCAATTCAAACTGGAGCCTCAGCAAGTCTTGAAAGTCACAGTCAACCCTGAAGAGCTAGGCTACGGCAGAGAAGAGTTCTATAGCCACATGAGCAAGGACGGCTGCATAGCGGTTCCGAAGCTGACGCTTAAACTTTTACAAGGCGAGGATGGGGAAAGCCTCGTGGGCTCTGTTTTGGAAGTGAAGCTTGAACTTGCAGAAGGCGCCTCCTGAAACAGGGCCCTGCGGAAATATGCAAAGGCTTTCACTTTTTGCTTCGCTTATAAAGCATGAAAGTGTGACCTCTGACATCCACTAGTGAGGCTTCTGTTTTCTCAGCGATTCGCGTGGCAATCTGCTTGGTTTTGCCTCCCTTGATAGCCGTGCCCAAAAGCTTGACCTTCACCATCTTCCTTTTCTCCAGCTGCTTCTCAACCTCTTTCAGCACTTCTTCTGAAACACCGCCTTTGCCTATCAGCATTGTTGGGCTTTCTTCACTCAGCGTGCGTTTGACGAAACGTTTCTTTCCAGCGGTCAATTCACTCATACTTTCGATTTCCCTTCCCTCTTTTTCATAGGTAGCCGCGTCTGTTTGCCGCAGTTTAAGCATGTTATTACCACGTGTGGTTCTCTCCGTTGCTGGATGCGCACACGACAATTCACGCCTGGCTGGATAAAGCTTTTACAGTGTCGACACACTTGGTGCCTGTATTCCTTCGGCAGTCGAACTTTGGCGGCCATGGCTATTTTTCTTGCGTTGTCCACGTAGTGTTGAGCCAGAGAAGGGTCTTCATGAAAAGTCTCCTTTGCCAAGCGGAAAAGTGTTTTGATCCGCTGCATTGCTATGCGTCTGGTAGTGACATCCATTGTTTTGCACATCGCGTTTGATTAGGAAACTATGTGTCTTCGACAAGATTAGTCTTTTCTACCACAGCCGTGCCTGTTCCAAGTTGCGGGCCAGACTGTTCCGGAAGGGTTATAAATTTCGGAAGAGGAAAGGCGTAAATCATTTACAGCTTTTCTAGTTCTTGAGAAAGAAACCCTTGCAGGCTAGAGTCATAATGCTGGTGGACTTTGACTATTTCTTCGCCCAAATAGAGGAGAGGAGAAACCCGTCTATTGAAGGCAAGCCCGTGGTTGTCTGTGTGTATTCAGGCCGTAGTCAAGACAGCGGAGCGGTGAGCACAGCGAACTATGTGGCCAGAAGGTACGGCGTCAAGTCTGGGATGCCAATCGCCCTGGCCAAAAGCAAGCTGGAGAATGTTGATGCTGTATTCCTGCCCGTCGATTATGAGTTTTATGAAGAGGTTTCAGAAAGGACAATGAAGATTCTGAGAGGCTACGCTGACCACTTCGAACATGTGGGCATAGATGAAGCATACTTGGACGTGAGCCAAAGAGTCAGCGGCAGCTTTGAGCAGGCGGCGGGACTGGCAAAAATCGTAAAGAATGACACCAGAGTTCAGCACGAACTCACGTGCTCCATCGGGATTGGCCCTAACAAGCTTGTCGCCAAAATCGCGGCTGACGTGCAAAAGCCTGACGGCCTAACGGTTGTCAAACCTGACCAAGTTGAAAGCTTCTTAGTTCCGCTGCCTGTCGAACGCCTCATCGGCGTCGGCGTGAAGACCAAAGAGAGAATGGAGACGATGGGGATTCGGACGATTGGCGACCTTGCAAAGTATGATGTGTGGAGACTGATTGAGGTTTTTGGAGGGAAACTGGGAACCTATTTCCACAATGCTTCGATGGGAGTAGATGACGAACCCGTTCAAGAGCGGGGTAAGGCCGAATCAATGAGCAGGATTGCGACGTTGAAGGAAGACACGAGAGATTTGAAGGTCATTCTTGACAGAACTGACAGACTGTGCGAAGAAGTGCATGAAGATGTAAGGCAGAGAGGGCTCGGCTTCAAGTCGGTTGGAATAATCGCTGTCTTCACAGACATGAGCGTTCGTAGCAAGTCGAAAACCTTTGACAACCCAGCATATGAGTTGGAGATTTTGAAAAGAACGGTGTGGGAGCTTTTTGAGAAACTGCTCAGCGATTCTGAACTCAACGTAAGAAGAGCTGGAGTCAGAGTCTCGAACTTCGCTAGGGAACAGAAAACCCAAAAACAGATAACAAGGTTCTTGGGAAACTTCGAGGGCTAGAATCAAGCGCTGAAATGATTTTTCCTAGCAATCCTTATTTCTCATGATCAATCTATTCAATCTGAATTAACATGGCGTCAAAAAACCTGGATAACGAACGGAGAGAACTCCCTCCGAACCAAACTCCTGTCAAACGGCTTCTAAAATGGGGGAAAGACCACCCAACAATCGGTGTCCCTGTCCCAAAGATCAGCCTAAAGGATTGGGTCCTCACGGTGGACGGGGAAGTCGAGAAGCCTTTGCGGTTGAATTGGGATGAATTCCTGAAACTTCCGAAAGTTGAGTCTGTGAGCGACTTTCACTGCGTCGAAGGTTGGAGCGTTCTTAAATGCACGTGGGAAGGAGTCAGATTCAAGTCTTTAGCCAATTTGGTGAAGCCGAGGACAACTGCCAAGTTTGTTTCCTTCGAATGTGCAGACGGATACACGACTTCTCTGACGTTGGAGGAGCTTTCAGGCGACGACGTTGTCTTGGCTTACAAGCTCAATGGAGACTATCTTGAAGGCGACATTGGCGCGCCAGTACGACTGGTTGTTCCAAGCAAATACGCCTACAAGAGTGCAATGTGGATTACGAGGATAAAATTCACGCCAAAGAAGGAGATGGGCTACTGGGAAGTCCGAGGCTACAGCGACACAGCAGACGTGTGGAAGAACGACCGCTTCTCAAAATAGGAAACAAGGACATCAAGCAAATCAAAAGCACTTGAAAATTTCCGTCATCCTTATCATTTCAACACTTGCACGCACTTTTTCCTCTCCCGAAATATTCCAACAGCGCGACAGTGTCTACCGAAAATTTATAGTGCACTCCGCAATAAAATGGGTAAGCGTTCTTGCAGGTGAGATTGTTGTCTGAATCAATCCAGATCACAGCTGAAAAGATAAAACGACTTGAGATACAAGGTGCCAGAAACATTGCCATAGCCGCAATAAAAGCAGTAGAAGTGCTGGCAAGACAGACGAAGGCAAGGAGCAAGAGAGACTTTTTGAAAGAGCTTTTGTCAGCGAAGGAAATTCTTTTTGCAGCAAGAGAAACAGAGCCACTCATGAGAAACGCTGTTCGGTGGATGATCAATCAGGCAGAAAAGAGCAGGGA
>Ga0315282_10002776_pt1 | contig 31799 bp, 31 predicted proteins | sample YL17G07_20_MG_FD_203693 | JGI IMG/M metagenome (GOLD analysis project Ga0315282, IMG submission 203693) | Sediment microbial communities from Yellowstone Lake, YNP, Wyoming, USA - YL17G07_20 | ecosystem: Environmental > Aquatic > Freshwater > Lake > Sediment | place: USA: Wyoming | collected... | reverse complement strand
CCCCTCGCCCCTCTTTGCTAAAGAGGGGTAAATTCCCTCCCTTTGGCAAAGGGAGGTTAGGAGGGATTTTATAATCAATGTCTTCATACTTATGACCTTATTAGTAACTCAAAATCTTTTTTGAACATTTCCTTCTTAGTCAACTTGTAAATTAACCGTACAAATTTTCTTGCGTCCAACCAACAATCTAAGTTTTCAAACCTCTTAATTGTCGCCATATATCAAACCAATTAAACTAATCCAACTAATTAGACCAATTAAACTTTCCCCAAATCTTTAAATTGGATATCCTGCTTATCAAAAATGCTATAACTATTGCAAATCCTATTGATGGCAAATAAAGACGGTGTTCGAAAATAACATCGTATATCACAACAAAGCTCGATGTTACTGATAACGTTACGAAAAACCATATAATGCCAAAGGATATCAAGCGCGCCTTGCTGTATAATTTAATTGCAACAATAACAATGAAAGTCAGCAGGACAAAAAAGAGTACGGTTGGTAAGTCAATATTCCTTGTTATTGGCCAGTCATAGTCCAGATTCAGGTTTGTAGGTATAAAAAGCAATTTGATATAGTAGGGAATAACATGAAGCTGCGTCAGAAAATATTGGAAGGATGTAATAGGACCTTCCTGCGGCATAGGAACCCCTTTTGCATAATCAAAAGAGACATAAGCCTGTAATCCGGAAAAGCTCAAATACAACGCAATTGCTAAAGTAGAAAACATGGCAATATGAACCTTATAATGCCCCTTTAGCACCTTCCAGTCTCCCTTTGAAACAAAGTAAAAATCATAGATGAGCAGCATCAATGGCAGTGTAGCAGATTCCTGTTTTGTTCCCATTCCAAGACAAGAGGATAGAAAGGCACCAAAAAAATAAAGCTTTGAGCTTAGAGCATAGGGCATAGAGACCGGAGCATAAAGCCTTTCGTCATTTGTTTTTTGCTCTTCGCTCTTTGCTATTTGCTTAAATGCCCTGATGAAAAAAAACAACGAAAGCAGATAAAATGTTGTTGCTAAAACAGAAGAACGACTTACAATATATGTTACTGCCTGAGTCTGGATAGGATGGGCAATGAATATCAAACTGGCATACAAAGGCATACGGTGTGTAACCCGCACATCTCCCTGAGGCCCAGCCTCCCCTGCCCTCCCCCCCTGGGAGGGAGGATTGATTGTCCAGAGCAAGATAAAATAAAGCAATATACCATTGACTATATGTAGCATAATGTTTACCATGTGGTAGCCAAAAACATCGAGTTTGCCGAAATAGTAATTCAAAGCAAATGTTAAATCCAGGATGGGACGTGAAGAGGTAGAAAATATTTCTTTCAGATCAAACCGGTGGATTGCGTAGTTTTCAACTATTGCAGGGGTATCATCAAAATGGAATGAGGAATAAAAGGTATTTGAATAGATTATAACAGCCACAGTGGCTATTAATATAACGCTCAGGACAATTTTCTTTGTATCAGAGAGTCCAGTGAGTTTATTTATCATGGTTTAATTTAATTTATACCGTAAAAGTGTGTCAACGCAATTTTTCAGTTTCGTACCATCCCTTAAGTCTACATAGTTTTTAAGGTGTAAACTTAATAATTCATAGCATATAATAACATGCATGCAAGCTGCTAACCTGCCAATGAGTAAATTCGCTCAACGCTGGATTGAATTGATGGTACTCATTAGCCTTGTGCTGACATACGGCTGGGCTACCTATCAACGGAATTTTGTCTGGAAGGATGGCCTATCATTATGGTCAGATAATGTTAAAAAATCTCCTGTTAAGGCGAGGGTTTATAATTATTCGGGACTTGCATACCATAAAGTCGGAGATATGGATAATGCTATCCTGCAATATAAAAAGAGCCTATCCTTGAACCCATTTTATGCAGATGCCCACAATAATATTGGCATCTCTTATTTTGATAAGGGATTGGTAGACAAAGCCATTACTCATTTTAAACATGCAATAGAGGTTGATCCTTCTCATCCTGATGCCCATTATAACTTAGGCGTTGCTTATGGAGAAAAGGGGTTAATCAGCCAGGCCTATGGTGAAATGCATAGAGGGATTGAGCTACGTAACCGATAATGGTTTAAAGGGTTTATGTCTCATTAGTTGAATTGGTTGAATTTAATAGTTTTATTGGTTAAATTAGTTGAATTAGTTGGATTGGTTTAGACTAATAAGACCAATTGAACAAACAGAACTAATCAAACTGTTTTTGATAAACTAATGGAACAAACAGAACGAATCAAACAAATAAATCAGTATATCGAATCTGTCGTGTTGATCGCCATAGTAGTAATATACGGGTGGGTCACCTTTGAACGGAATTTTATCTGGAGAGACGAACCTACCACCTGGTCTGATACAGTTAACAAATCCTTTGGTAAAGCCCGTCCACATAATAATCTTGGGGTAGCATATACAGAAAAGGGTCTTATCGAGAAGGCCGTTCCTGAAATAAAAGAGGCATTAAGGCTAAAGCCCGATTTTATAAACGCCCATATCAGTCTTGGTAACGCTTATATGAAAATTGGGCTAACAGATATGGCCATACTTCAATATATGGAGGCGCTGAGACTTAAACCCGATTATGGTGAGGTCTATGTTAACCTCGGGAATGTTTACATCAAAAAGGGTATGATTGAACAGGCAATAGATGAATATAAAAAAGGTATATCTTTAAAACCTGGATATGTACCTGCCCATGTCAATCTGGCCTCTGCTTATGGCTTAAAGGAACTGACGGAAGATGCTATCCTTGAATATAAATTAGCATTGAAGTTAGAGACGGACAACCCGGATATCTACTATAATCTGGGGCTATCTTACGAACAATTGGCTAAAGGCTATGAGCTAAGGGCTATGAGCTATGAACAGAAAGATTTCATAAATAAGGCTATTAATGAGTATAAAAAAACCCTGATGCTGAATCCTGATGATCTCCAGGCCAGGGAAAGAATGAAAAGGCTTATGTCTCATTAGTCTAATTGGTTGAATTTAATAGTCCTATTAGTTTAATTAGTTTGATTGGTTGGATTGGTTTTAAACCAATAAGACAAATTGAACCAATAAAACTAATAAAACTTTCTTTGATGAACAAATAGAAATAATAAAACAGGATTTAATTTGAAACAAATAAGACGATATATTGAATTTATAGTGCTGATCGCTCTGTTATTAGTATACGCCTGGGCTACCTACCAAAGAGATTCAGTCTGGAAAGATGACTTTTCTCTATGGGGTGATAGTACAAAAAAATCTCCTCAAAAATTCAGACCACATAACAACCTCGGACTCGCCTATTTGGAAAAAAAGGACTATGACAGGGCAATGGCAGAATTCAGGGAAACGCTAAGGTTGAAACCAACTGCAGAAAAGGCATACCTGAATATCGGACAGATTTATGAAGAGAAAGGACAGATTAAAGATGCTATTTACAACTATAATAAGGCGCTTGAAATCTCGCCTAATTTCACAGGGGCGCTTCACTTTCTCGGAAATATTTATGAAAAACAAGGACTATTAGATACAGCATTGCTCTATTATGAAAAGGCCTGGAGAACAAAACAGGATAATCCCAAGCTTTTAGTCAGTCTGGGATCAGCCTTTCAGAAGAAAGGACTCTTCGGAGAGGCTGTCAATCACTATAAAATAGCTCTTCAGATAGACCCCAATATGCCGGAAGCATACTATAATCTGGGACTTGCTCATGACGAAAAAGGGTTACTAAATGAGGCTGCATATTATTATCAGCAGGCGCTAAAAATAAAGCCTGACTACCCACAGGCGTTATCCAATCTGGGAATTATCTATGCGAGGATAGGGAAACTTGCTGAGGCCATAGACCTGTTCAAAAAGGCCCTAAATATAAAACCTGATGATGCTATAACTTTGCTTAACCTGGGGGTCTCCTATGAGCAATTAGCCGGGAGCAACGAGCCCGTAGCAATCGGCAAAGATTTAAGAGTCAAGGCTATTCAGATATATCAAAGGGTTCTCGAGCTTGAACCTGATAATATGCAGGCAAGAGAAAGGGTCACAAGGCTAAGGGCACTAAAAAGTCATTAGTCAATAGTCATCAGTCATTTTTAATCAAAAGAATTCCTCGGAGCTTTGCTTCGGGGTATAATAATACTAATCATTTTCCGTCATTCCTGCGGAAGCAGGAATCCAGAGATATGCAATATAAAATAACTCCCTGGATTCCGCATCAAGTGCGGAATGACGAAAAAAAACAAAAAAACTCAAATAAATTCTAAGATCTTTAGGGATCAATAACATAAAGATGCCTGGAGAACCAAAAAAAGGGCGTTGTGCTTAGCACAACGCCCTTCATATACCATAGTTAAAACAGGTTAATCAGTTAGTTCTTCGAGGTATGACAGGTAAAGCACCCTGTATCAGAACCACCACCACCTGCAACCATACTGCTGTACGTCCATCTCAGCAAATCAGGCTCTGGAGAACCGTGCGCCCTGTGGCATGATAAACACATGACGATATCCACCCCAGGAGCAACAGTGCCATTGCTGCTTCCGTAAACAGTAGGTCTGGCAACAGGCGCTTGTGTGCTGTAAGCCGTATAATTGGTATATTCTCCTGTACCTTTCAGTGCAATATCAGTAGGATGTCTGAGCCACGGAGAAGTACCAGCAGTAGTATCATCTATCCGGCTGTGGAAGAAACCATGACATTCAGCGCATGAAAAACTTATTGTGTCTTTATTGGCATAAGTTACACTTGCCTGGTCTCTGTTGGCTGGTGAATCCACACCGAAGTACTCGTTGTGACTTGATGCTGACTCATTCCAGTTCCATTGACTCTGCTCCAGCCCTCTTATACCGGCTAAGAATCTGTAGCTGCTGCCTATAGTAGTAGGAGCACCTGCCAGACCCGCCTGAGTAGCCGTTCCACCTGTATTGCCATGATGTGCACCCGTAATCCCGCCGGTAGCGCCATGACTTCCATGGCAGCCATATTGCCCTGCACATGTAAGCTGATTAGTCCAATCACCACTGTTTCCAACCTGACCAAAAGTAAAGCCAGTAGTAGCAGCAAAATCCCATCCTGGGGGCGTATCTGCAGGAGTTATAGCTACATCCGCCGCTGCAAGACCAGCCACATTATGTCCCTTTGAATCAATAGCCCCAAGACCAGTCGCAACCCAGTTAAAGTCACCACCTGCCAGTGTATAAGTTCCACCCTGTGCTGTAGGTGCAGTAGTATGCACAACAATTGGAGCACTAAAGCTGTTTGTCTGCCCTGTTGCACCCGCATGGCAGGCTATACAGCTCGCTTTTAGCAGGTATTGCTGGGGAGTGGTAACATTTGAAATTATAGTTCCACCAGCGTAAGTTTGAACCTCACCTAAACCATTCTGTCTGTTGTGCATGGTGTGACAGTTAGAACATACTCCTGATATGGCAAAAGCAGTACTTGAAACTAAAACCACACTTAAGAGTATCAAAAGCATTACTATAGAAGTCTTTCTCATCTTTCCACCTCCTTTCATTTTAAAGTTATTCATTAACAAAACCTTTCAGTTTATCATCCATATCAAAATCAAATCTTTCGGATAGCAAAGGAATCGGAACATAGAGCCAAGAGCAATTGTTCTAAAACACTTACCTTTACTATCCACAATAATATTTAAAGCAATCATCATGCCAGCTTTGTCCAACGTATAAAAAAACATAAAACTATGAACCCATAAGCCTTGCTCTTAGCTTTATGCAATTTTATTTAAAAATATTGTAACCATTTTTGTCAAGCATTTATTACATTTTTTGTTAATATACTTAAAAATTTGGTCATCGATTGAAAAACCGCCATTAATTAGAGTCTGTCCATATACTCAGGTTTTTTGTCATTCGGACTTGATGCGGGATCCAGAACCTATTGAAAACACTGGATTCCGGGTCAATCCCGGAATGACAATCTGCGTAAGACTTACTAAGAAATTTATAAGTAAGGCGTCATTATTGAAAAATCTCCCCTCGCCCCTCTTTACCAAAGAGGGGTAATTTCCCTCCCTTTGGCAAAGGGAGGTTAGGAGGGATTTTATAATTAATGTCTTCATACTTATGACCTTATTAGTAAGTCGTCATATTTATGTATTTGATTACATAAAATGTATAGAATTTTACACATATTTCCTTGTTTTCCATGCGATAGATTTTCAGTCATGCCCCTTTTTTGTATGGCAGGTCAGGCAACCTGTCTCAGGGGCTCCGCTGCGGGCAAACATGCTATTATAATCCCATCTCAGTGTATCAGGATTTTGGCTTGCATGCGCCCTATGGCATGAGAGACACATGATTATACTGTTCATATCAACATCATTCTCTCCGCCCGTGGGCTTATCAAAAGCAACAGGCGCCTCCAGACTGTATTTGACATAACCCTGATATTCAGAGCCTGCAAAGCCGCCGTGCACAGTGCTGAATGCGATGTCAGAAGGATGCCTGAGCCATAAAGGGTTATAAACCTGACCGACTTCCCTGCTGCCGCCAAGATTTGGATGCGGATGAAACCTGGCATGGCATTCACCACAGAGGTAACTTATGGTATCCATAGAGCTATGATTCATATCACCTCTATAACCGTTATGATTATCAATTGTTGCCAGATATTCCCAGTCTTTATGCTCCTTTCCGGTTATACCGTAGAGAAAGCGATAACTTTTGCCCACTGTTGAGCCATCAATCTCACTGTCGTCTGTATGATGCGCGCCATAAATGGATTTAAATGGATCCTCTATATTTCTGTCTCCATGACAGCCCCATGTACCGGCGCAGGTAAGCTGCTGCTGCCCCGGCCAATCTGCAGGCCCTATCCCACCGGGAATTATAACGCTTCGTATAAAAGCAGGCGGCACATCCATAGGAGGAGATTCCTGAAGGGAGATTCCTTTTAAGTTATGGCCCTTAGAATAATCAGGATTATAACCATCTGCAACATAATAGAAATTTCCAGCGGCAAGGTCTCCATTTTCCATATGATGGAGTACCTGCGGGATCCTTGTCTTTCCCATAGTTATAATATTCTGATTACCATTAGGGCTCTGGCCATGACAGCCCAGACAGCCACCTTCTGTCAATACAGGAAACGGTCCCTCACGACCTCCATAGGTAATTTCTTTGCCGCCACTACTATAATGCATGCTATGGCAATCTTTGCACTTTCCCTTAACCCTGGCATCAACATCTACAGTAAAAAAGCAAAGAGCGTAGAGCATTGAGCATAGAGTAAAGATTATTAAGCATAGGGCATAAAGTTTTTTGTACTTTTTTCTTTGCTCCATGCTCTTTGCTCCATGCTCTTTGCTGATTGTTCTTTGCTCTTTGCTCATTATTATTCGCCTTTACCTGTATGACATATGAAACAGCCACCCTTACCTTCCTCTCCAGCAATAATGGCTTCATAATCCCATCTTAAGATAGATTCGTAAGGACCTGAGTGTGCAACATGGCATGAGAGACAGATTACGATATCCTCTCCGAGTTTAATCTCATCGCTCGGTGATTTCGGGACTTTTTCCCTGCCTACCGGCGCGTCAGGGCTGTAAATCCTTATGTCAGGTCTATCAGGTCGTTGCGACTCGTTCCCGAGCGGAGGTGGGACATCAGGGTTATAGCTTGTATATTCGCCGCTCTTTGGCAAAACAATATCCGTCGGATGCCTGAACCACGGACTTTCCTTTCCCGTCTTATTTTTGCTGTGAAAATTACCATGGCAGCTTGCACAGAGCAAATCAATAGAAGCAGAGTACTCGTTATGTTTCTTTGAAGTCCTGTTTTGATTCCATTCATCATCCTCAAGACCCACGACACCTTTTACGTTATTGGTATTTTTTAAAAATCTATAGCTCCTGGCTGTTGTGCTGCCATCTATAATGCTATCATCTGCATGATGGGCACCCATAATTGAATCAAAGGGGTCTTCCACATTTCTGTTGCCGTGACAGCCGTTAGAACCTGCACACTTCAAGGGCTTTTCAGGATTATATCCGATGATAGAGGGATCAGCTAATCTGTCATATCCCGGAGGTGCTCTCTTGAATCTATCATCCATTGAAGTAACAGCTTCCACATTGTGTCCCTTTCTCTCACCAAAATCCTTTGCCACATAATGGAAATTACCACCTGCCAAAGGACGGACTGGCGATACTGTGTTGTAAACCACAGGGACCCTGGCGCCACCAAGCATCTTAATGGTATCCCTGTCAGCATTCGAGTGGCAATTCACACATAGGACATTTTTCAAGACATACTGGGGTGGTTTACCTGGTTCTGCTTCCTCCATCATTCCAGGGTAGAGACCATGACAGGCTTCACAATCTCCAGTGACCACAGCAGAGCTATTTTTTGAAGGCTGGAGAATAAATAAAATACAGAGGGAAAGGATGGTAAGGATTAAAGTTATCTGTCTTTTCATAATTATTTATATTTATATTTGATTAGCATAAATAATGCCAACATTAATTACAATCAATGTCAGTTAGCTACTAAGGCGGTTATTAGTAAGACGACATTATTGAAAAATCTCCCCTCGCCCCTCTTTACCAAAGAGGGGTAATTTCCCTCCCTTTGGCAAAGGGAGGTTAGGAGGGATTTTATAATTAATGTCTTCATACTTATGACCTTATCAGTAAGTAGGTTTTCCCTGCATTTATTTGCGTATCTCGCAGGCTAAAGCCTGCGGCTACTCATTGCTAAAGGAAGGCAGCTAAATTTTCTCCACACAATTCCCTAAAAAACCATTAAGTTTGTTTACTGCTTACTTCTTACTTTTCTTATATGCATGACAGCTGGGGCAAAGCTCAAAGGCTGTTTTTGCTTTAAATCTGAAGAGATTTATATAATCAGAACTGTGCGGATCATGACAGCTTGTACATGAAAGCTCTCCATATTTGGATTTCGGGTCCTTCCTGTCTTTGAGTGGATGGCCTACCTGAGAAACACCACCTGCTGCATGCGGCGCTTTACCGATTCTGGGATGGCACATAAGACAGCCATCAGTTGTTGGATAGTATAGTAATGCCACATCTTTTGAGGCATGAGGTTCATGACATACCGTACACATCCCTGCTGATACCGGAGGATGCTGATCTTTCTTATCGAATCCTGCTTTATCATGGCAATTAAAACAGAGTCCGGGGGGCTTGGCAAGAAGCAGTTTTCTTACATCACCCTGATGCGGTTCATGACAGCTCATACACATGCCTCCAGCAACAGGAGAATGATTATATTTATTCTTAAAATCAGACCCGTCGTGGCACATATAACAGACATCGGGAGTGGGTTTTAAAAGCAATTTCTGTGCGTCTGAAGAATGAGGTTCATGGCAGTTCAGGCACAATCCGGTCGCTACAGGCGAATGATGTTTTTTCTTTGTCTCCGAAATATATTTTTCTTTGTTATGGCATAGAAAACACTCTTTGGGCATCTCTGCAAGGAGAAGTTTTTTTACTTCGCTGCTGTGGGCGTCATGACATCCCATACATTTTCCCTCTGCTACCGGAGGATGCTTGGATTTTCTCATAAAATCCGAATTGGCATGACACATAAAACACTCATCAGGCATAGGGGCAAGCAGTAGTGCCTTGGTATCAGAGGTATGGACATCATGGCATGATAAACATTCACCCTTTGCTACAGGAGGGTGTCCTACTTTTCTGGAGAACTTAGTTTTATCATGGCAACCCCAGCAAAGTTCAACCCCGCTTGCAAATAAATATCTCGGGAATTTCTCCTTGGTGCCTGTAATGTGGGCCTTGGTATGACATGAAACACAAGTTGTAGGATGTTTATACTTTCCTGCAACCTTAATCTTATGGCATTGCAAACAATCAGGGAACTGCTGAGAAAAAGAGATATCAGGGATTAAAAAAGCAGAAACAGCCGCAAAAAAAACAAATACAAGAAAAAGATAGGTTTTTGTGTTTCTTAAGCTCTTAGTCATCTATCACCTGAAAATCCCCCCTTACCCCCTTTACTAAAGGGGGGTAAGGGGGGATTATTTTTTGTCCTTTGTGTCATTATGCATCATGTTTCACCTGTCAATGGCTAATACCCATGACCAATAAATTAACCTAAATAAATTGATTAAGTCAATCTTCATTTTTCATTTATTTTCAACATTGCAACCTGCTGGGCAAGCTCTTTGACCTGCCTCCTCAGTTTTGTAATCTTTACAGAGGAATAAAGGTTAATCAGGATTACAATCACAAGACCAAAGATGAATATTGTTGTAGTTTGAGCTGTTGCACCTATAAGCTGTGTCACCCATTCAAGGAGATCCTGCCAGAGCACAAGCACAACTATCCCCAGTCCTATTATAAGCCATAGAAAAGAATCCTCCTCTTCAAGCCTCCTTCTCCTTACCATCTCTAATATCACAACAAAAATGCCTATGCCCATAGCCAATGCAAAAATCCTTTGATGAAATGTCATACCCTCCCCTCCCCTCTTCTTAAAAGTGTAACAAGTATTGAAAGAAGCATCTTGAATGTATAAAAAAAAGGTTTAAGCCCGCTATGCATTGATACCTTCCCAACCGACCTCTTCATTGCTACCGGAATCTCGCTGAACTTAATACCTCTCCTGTGAAGCATTATTATTACATCCGCATCAGGGTAGTCCACTGGATAAGCATCGCTCGCATAGAACTTCATCACCTTGCTGTTAAGTGCCTGAAATCCGGATGTGGGATCAGTTACCCTCTTGCCGGTAAATATAGATGCGATAAATGCAAAGAAAGACATCCCCACCTTTCTGACAAACGGAGCCTTGTAATCGCCTCTCCTGAGAAACCTGGAGCCTATAGTAACATCTACCTCGCCTTTGATGACTGGTTCAATTAGTGATTGTATCGCTGACGGGTCATGCTGACCATCAGCATCCATCTGAACAGCAAATCTATATCCCATTTTCAATGCATACTTGAAGCCTGTCTGAAGCGCTGCACCGTAACCGAGGTTAAAAGGGAGTTCCACTACTGTCGCACCTGCCTCGCTTGCCTCATTAACGGTATTGTCTGTTGAGCCATCGCTGACAACAATAATATCCGCATCAGTAAATTTCCTGATGTCAGCAATAGTTGAGCCAATCCTTCCAGCCTCATTATAAGCCGGGATTATTATTGCAAAATTATCCATCGGTTACTCTATTCCCCTGATAAATCATACCTCTATATGTAACATATCTTTTTTTGAATTAATAGCAAATACCCTCAATTTGTTATGAGTAAGAATATCTCCCGCAAACTCAAAAGGCAGGGGGAAAAATTTTGCCCTTATGTCTTTAAAGCTCCATTTCTCAAGAAAATCAACGATCTCTTTTTTCCCCCAGAATTTTACATGTGTTTTATCATAATAAAAACCTTTTTTTCCTGGAAGCTCTATCAAAAGTTTGCCATCATTTCTCAAAACCCTTTTTATTTCTAAAAACGCAACACCAGGTTTTTCGAGATGCTCTAATATATTATTCAGCAACACACCGTCAAAAGAATTATCATCAAATGGAAGTTTATAAACATCAGCGTGAAGACAATTAAGCCCTTTCGATTTACAGAAAGTAACACAATCCCTGTCGATGTCTATTCCAATAGAATCAGTGTAGTATTCCAGGAATTCTCCTATGCCCGAACCGATATCGAGAACACGGCCGGAAAAATATTTCGCAATGGGTATAAAAAACAATTTGCGGAGAAGAATACTGGCAGGGCTTCTTTGTCTTAGATATTCGCAATACTCAGACTGCACTGAGCAACCTTTCATATAATGAAATCATCTTTGATAACTCAGTTTCAAACGAAATGCGTTTAAGAAGATCCTTATTATGTTTACCCACTTTCTCTCTCAATTTGTCGTCACTCAAAAACTTCTTTAAGATTTTTACAAGGGTGTTCCTGTCTCCAGATATATACTTCCCAGGATTATCGGACTCTAAAACCTCAGCAAAACCCGGGAAATCCGGATGGATTATAGCCTTACCGTACGCCATATACTCAAACACCTTGTGAGGCAACGTAATCCTCGTTATAGGCGTATCTCTATAGGGAATAGCACACAATTTCGCTTTAATAATACTATCTTTGATATCCCACCTGTCAACGAATCCCAAAAATCGTACTCTGTCAGTAAGCCCCCGTTGCTCCACATATTTCATGAGCCTTGCTCTATATGGGCCGTCGCCTGCAATCAGAAATTTTATGTCCACTTCTTTTGTGACTTCGGCGAATGCGTCAATGAACTCTTCAAGTCCTATGAGATTTGAATAGAGAGTTCCTGAATAGAAAATATAATTTTCTGTGTCCTGGTTTTCGTCAAGTTTTATTTCGCTGTACGCTGGATCCGTATTCTTCATAACAACAATATGAATATCATCGAGATAATGTTTTAAATATCTCCGTGTCTCAACAAAAGATTTCTTTGCTGTTTCGCTGACGAAAAGTAAGCCGCTGCTTCCTTTTACTGCCCGCTTCTCAAAAAATAAGGCCATTCTCAGATATAACAGTTTTAATATTGGATTGAATTCAACAGCGCTGATAGTTTCCAGCGCAGCATCATGAATGTCATAAATCATGGGTATCTTCATTGAGGAACATGCAAGTGATGCTACAAAAGGCATCGTGTCCGGTGGGTTATGAACATGAACAACATCAGGTTTTAGTTCTCTTAAAATACGTTCTATTTTTCTCCTCGAAACAACCAGGGTTCCCAATTCCCTCAATATAGCATTTCTGTTGTTAGCTAATATCGGCAATACTCGAACACCCTCAAAAAAAGGATCTAATAGTTTGCTTTTCCCGTCAGCTTCCATGATCTCCGGACAGAGGAGCGTAACCTCCATTCCATTTTCAATTAAACCTCTGATTTGCCTCATACACCTTATGGATGTACCTATAAGCGGTATTATGGGGATAGGCATTATGCATAAGACTTTTTTGCCTTTTAATATTGTCATAATTCAGTCTTAACCTTAACGTTGTAAAACTTGCTTTTGATACAGGAGGTAGATGTGCTGAAAAAGACCTGCCAGTGACACCTTTACGCCCTTCGGACTGGCCTGCCAGCCTTCCTGTAAAATGCACTTACCGCGAGAATTGCATTTATGTAAATCACAATAAAATCTCACTTTGCAGGAGTTTTTCAGTATATCTACCTCCTTTTTATTCAACATTTAGGTCGATCTTCCATTTCAAGTTGCATGGTAGCGTGACTTTGTTATATAGAACAACTCTTTTTGCCTTTTGCACCATGCCATAAGAAGGAGAATATAAATAGTCATCAATAAATACGGTTAAGATATTAGGAAACTCGATAGCTACATTGACGATATCATTTCTAACTCTGATTTCTGTCCCGGAAAAACAATGTGGTAGAAGACCAGGCGCAAAATGCAAAAAAAGTTTTAGTTCTGCTGTACCTGTTCCAGACAGCCTGTCTTCAAAAACAAATTCTCTCTCTTTTTTACTATATGCTATCAACCGCTCATGCACCACCCGGTTTTCCAACCTTTGATAACCATAATGTGCACCTTCAAATATTATTCCCGAATCATTTTTATGCCATTTTTTACAGGTAGCCTTTGTATTGTCAGGAAGAAAAAACAACAAATCTCCGTAAAATTCATTTTGTTCTTTATCGTCTAACATTGTCGTATTATGACTTATTGTAGAGCGAAATTTATTTCTTGATATCGGATCCGCGGTATACGCAAAGCTTCCGGGATCCACAATCACATCTGATCCATTTACTGATAACTCAAAGGACAACTTGTCATTGTGTGCATGTCCGCCATTGCCATCCTGCCCGTTAGGGCCATTTGATATAAGCATATACGCACCTTCTTCCCTCATCACATACCAGCCTGTATATCTAAAAGCTCTGCTTTTCAGTTCATAAGCATTCCTGGACGGCATATCGCGCCATTCTCTTGATGCATCCGCGCCGAAGACCCACAAGGCAGAGAAAACATAATCGGGCATGTCACTATTCTCTTCACAAGTCCACAATATCTTAAACTGGGCGTCATTAAAATAAAGCGCCGCCAGCGGCAGCAAATACCGCATATCCAGAACTTCAGTGTCCGGAAGTTCAAATTTCACAAACCTTCCACTATCATTATCTCCAATCTGTGGCATTCTACCGTTCGGCTTCATTAGATAGACAAGCGCCTCGAACATATTTTTCAGCCGTGAATTGTATTCCGAAGAAAATTCTGTCCCTTTTCTTTTCCCCAGCAACGCCGGATAGAAAAATAGTTCGAGCACAAGCCTGTGATAACATGTGGACGCCTCAAAGTCGCACCCGTCACCGTAGACCTGTTTCTTCATCTCAGTCTCAAGTTCTCTCTTTGAGAAGCTTAGCCATTCCTCAGATTCTTTAAATTCAGGAACCATGGCAGCTATAAAAAAAAGACCTGCAATATCCGATAAATAGTGGTTCGATGTCAGACTTCCCGAATATTCAAGATGTGATCTTATAAACCTGCCGTGTGATAGCAGACTTTTTAGAAATAGCAATACAAAGTCTTCTGAAATTGACCGTGAGCCTTTGAAAAATTCCCATCCGACAAGCCAGTTTGCACCTCTTATGGCAACATCCATCGTACACTTCCAATTTGGGCCGAGTTTCACGGGATTCCTTTTTATCCAATCTGTTATCTGATTAACAAACGCAGATGCATATTTCTCATCGCCACTAATCCAGTATGCCTGTCCGAGAAGAGTAAGGTGCTGAAACCTCGAAAGTTCCCATGGCACTTTTATATCTCCCTTACCATAGGGGATTTCAATATCTTTGTAAAATTTTTTTGAGTCCCATCGATAACCTGTTTTAAAGTCTGTATGCCAATCAATATTTTCTCCGAGAAATACCTCTCCACTACCAAGCAGGTCAAAATTGTGCTCACATATCTTATCTGCACCAGTTATTATCTTCTTGGCTTCTTCAGCATTCTGTTTAGAAATATTCTTAAAAGCGCCCGGTTTATGCTCTGGCAGAATGACATTTAATTTTGATTTAAATTCTTCAATAACATTTTCTATTCCCTCTTGTAAAACTGCGGAGAATTCCTTATCATTGATATCTGCTCCAAAAGTCTGAACTTTGACCTTCTCAATTTTTGAATTGATAAATGTCCTGACAAAGGCTAAAATCTTTTTTGCTGAAATATGAGGAGGCAAAGAAAGAAGTCTTTTGATATAGAAGGTGTAACCTGTAGCCATTATTGATACCTGTAAAATTAATGTCCCCTATTTCGTTGAATTCTTGTCATTCCGGACTTGATCCGGAATGACGACAGAACGGACATTTGTTATGCACTTTTCATTAGTTAAACTTTAAATCCAACAGAACTACTTTCTGCCCTGTACAACCATAAAGAATCCGAGACTCGATGGCAAGTTGTTTAATATTGGAGACAACATTTTCCTGAATATTTTTGGCCGAACTGCATTTTTATCATAGGGTGTCAGAATCAGTTTTATATCAATATCTTTGAATTTTCGGAACATTCTTCTTGCTTCTCTGGTCGAATAAGCCTTTGTCCCTTGACTCTCTAAATGATTGGAAAGAACATCTCTGATTGTCCGGAATGGTTTCGCTCTAAAAAGCCCGTAATACAAGTATAAGGCAAAAGTTAAGACTGAATACCTGTGATAGATCATAATGCAAACCTTTCCACCTGTTTTACAGACTCGATAAATTTCATCAATAGCCTTCTGTGTGTCCGGGGTATGATGAATAACACCCCAGGAATAAACAAAATCAAAGCTTCCATCGCGGAAAGGAAGAATTTCTGCATCAGCCTGACAGAGCCGGGATTCGAGTTCCTCAATCTCAAATCTTTTCTTGGTAAGGTCAGTCGCGGCAGACGTAAAATCTATTCCTGTAACTAAAGCCCCTGCCCTGCCAAACTGTATGTGATCCGTACCTGCTCCAACACCGACTTCAAGAACCCTTTTACCACGCCACCGTGTAAATTGCCCGAAACTATGGATGAAAGGTTCCACACTGTAACGGTGCTCCTCTATTTCAGAAAAGTATTGCTTGATGTCTTCTTTATTTTTTCCGAACTGTGTACCACAAGGATTATTCTGCCAGTATTCCTGTATTACCTTCTTCAATTCATCCATGATAGACTTTTTCCCAATATACTTTAATTTTCATGATTTCTTTTTACCTAATACTTTTTTGAGCGCATACACTATTTTTCTGACATGCTCTGTCCAAGTATATTTCGCAACTACTTCTTCCCGTGCATGGCGTCCAAGTTCAATCCTGAGTTTCTTGTCATCGACAAGCTCGATTATGCCTCTCGCCAAGTCCTTAACATCAGCAGGTTTCACCATCCACGCGGTTTTTCGATGCTCCAGAACTTCTCCTATCTGATCAAGATCGCTTGCAACAATAGCCTTGCCCATAGCCATATATTCAAAGAGTTTTGTCGGAGAACCGAAGAAAGGGGTACCATCAGGGTTAGGTACATGAGGCGATGCAAGAATATCACATGCAGCAAGGTATTCCGGTGCATCGTCCTGAGGTATCAACCCTGTGAAAGTTACATACCGCTGCATACCGTCTCTCCTGATAATCTCTTTTACCAGAGGCATGGTAATACCATCGCCGATAAATAAAAAATGGACATTATGACTCGCCTTAATGACTCCTTTTATTGCCTCTGCAAGGACTTCCGCACCATGCCATTTTCCGAACGTACCGATAAAACCAACAACGGTTTTATCTCTCAGTTGATACCTCTCCCTGATTGCCCTGCTATCTATATCAGGATGATATTTCAATTCGTCAACTCCATTAGGATTAACCAATATTTTTCTACTCTCTATTCCACGTCTTATAAGCTCATTTTTCAATACCTTTGAAACTACAACAATCAGATCAGCAGCAATTAAATTTGCAATCTCTATCTTTTCAGCGATTCTTTCGAATAATAATAGCGTCCCCCAGTGCTTTGCCACCCATACATCAGAGCCGTTGTATTCGAGTATAAATGGCAAATTAAGCTTCTTCGACAACAGTGCCCCCGTATAATCATCCATAGAATATCTTTGATAAATAAATTCGACCTCATCCTGTTTTTCTAAAGCTTCGCGATAAACTTTTTCGCTAAAAGCAATGTTCGAAATTTCAGGCACATTCCTTAACAAAGAATCTTTTTTAACAAAAGTTATGTTTTCCTGTTCTTTTAAAGCAGAAATAGTACCGGAAAAGATCATTTGAGCATTGTATCCAAGTCTTTTAAATCCTTCTATTACACCTGTTGTATGAGCTACAGACCCTCCTACTTTTAATTCTCCGATCACATCTGTTCTCACATAAAGAATATCTTTTGTATTTTTTAGAACATTGTTCCTCTTTTCCGTAAATTGTAAAATTCTCGACCGGGCTAAAATTATAAAGAATGGAATGCATATAGCATCCCTCATTACGTTTAAAAAAGCTCGAATTATAGTCCCAAATTTTAGTTTTTCGAATACAGAGTCTTCAAAGTAACAAATATATTTTTCTTTTGCTCTTGATATTGATATAAAACATATAATTAAATCTATTGCCTGAGAGAATTGTTCGCTCAGCATAAACCCGATTACGATATCCTTTTTTCTGAACAATTCTTTCAGCCCGGTGGATGGTTGTAAAATTATATCCTTAATGTCTAAAACATTAACTTCCTCAGTATTGAATTCATTAGTTGCAAAATCTTTTGCCTTTTGGATAAAAGTCGTGGATGTTATGCAGCTTATTAGCATGGAAGAATTTACTTCGTAGTCTTGGCGATTATATACCAACCAAATCGCTTACCAACAAAATCAAGCCATTGTTGAGGGATAAACCGCCAGAGCCTTCCTACAAGAGGAAGAGCAGGTAAATCTTCTTTTACCAGTTTTCTTACCCAAATGGATTTAATCGTGAATCCAGATTTTTCAAGTAGCTTCTTCAAATGCCTACGGCTGTATACATTCACAAGGGGACGTTCTTTGCTTGTTGTATATTCAATCATTGACAAACGTTCCTTCAGATTACGTTTCAAAAAACCAAACAGCAAGAGATGATCGATCAATAACACATCGACCCAATAAAAAATAGAATTCTTATGATACAAAATTACCCAGAATTTGCCGTTTTTCTTTAATACTCGATATGCTTCTTTAAAGCTTTTTTCTATGTCCGGCGTATGGTGCAAAACACCATTAGAGAAAACAACATCAAATTCATCATTCTCAAACTGAAGATTCTCAGCATCGCCCTCAAGGATGGTCGGGAAATAGCCGTAAAAGGACAGATGCTTCTTTGTTCTTTCGATATTTTCAGGCGCAATATCAATTCCCGTGTATTCGGCGCCATTACGACAAAATTCATAAGCGTCATATCCGGCACCACACCCAACCTCGAGAACTTTCCTATTTCGGAATGAAGTAAAAGGAACCAGATCAAAAAGCCACGGTATTTCATAAGTCGAGCGCTTGCTGATAACATTCTCGAAAAACTCTTTTGTACCAGGTTCAGCACCTCCGCCAAAAGTAGCTCCAGCTGGTGTAGTACCCCAAACACTTCTGGCTTTTACTTTATAATCTCTTTTACTTGCACTGATAAAAAACCCTGCTGCCATCCTTGGGAACCATCGGCCTATCATGCCATTCAACCGCGTCACGGACTCCATCCCGGTAAACAACAAATTACTAAATGGTCCTGCAAAAAGTACAGAACCTTTAATATCTATGACTTCATAACCATTTTTACGCAATATATTCTGTATTTTATTATAGGTAAAGCGCTGTATATGTGGAGAATCCGCAAGCGTAGAAGGAATCAAGTCCTCAAAGTCATAACCGAAAATACTCTCTTTGATTTTTATTATAATATGATCAAGTTTCAACCATTTAATGATTCGCCCAAAGCCGACTTTAAACCAAAAGAAACTTTCCATCTCAAACCAGCCATAACCATTCGGGACGGTAACCAATAATCGTCCACCCTGTTTTAGCTTAGTCCTTATGAAATATAGAGTTTTATCCAATTCCTCGTCAGGAATGTGTTCCAACACTTCAGACGCAATTACAACATCCGGCGTTAAGTCAAGTTCAGCAAGATCCATTGCCTTAAGAATATCAGGATCGAGTCCCTCCTTTATGAAAATCTCTTTGCCTAATGAGATACTTTCCCTATCTGTATCAACACCAATAATGTTATATCCATTCTTGCCCAGTGGCCGCGTAATCATGTATCCTGTGCCGCAGCCGAATTCAACAATGGTATCCTGTTTATTTATATGAGAAATTATCCAGTGGAGACGTTTAAGGTGGCCATAGATATTTTCTCTAATCAGATTGTTCATGTTTAATATGCTTTAACTTGCATAGCACTGCAATGCATTCTCTAGTGTCCTTCACTAGTAAAAAAATCATAAACCGGATCGGATGCCTCAAAAACATCTTAAGGGTTGGCAACCAACCCGGGGAATAGTTATAAAAATTTTCCGATATCATTGATAGACCACTAAGATCCACCAGATCCTTTAATTCAGCCATTGTAAATTCATGATGATGCCCAATAAATGGCACGGCTGATTTATAAATATCTTTTGATTCGACTAATGGTGTCTGACCAAACATAAGTCTCACCCTCTTATGCCAAAATGCAATGTTAGGTACCTCAATATAGACTTTCCCATGCTGATTCACCATAGAAACAATATTTTCCATAAAAATCTTGAGCGAATGCGGGTAATGCTCCAAAACCGCCATAACTGTGATAACATTAAAATTCTCCGGCATCTTTGCTCCTTCCCGAAAAGGGTCATAATCAATAATATTAACTCCGGCGTGCCTGAGATGGTTGAATAGTTTGTCGAACGAATGACTATAATATTGCAATGATTCGGTCATTGTCACTTTGTATCCAAGAGCTTTCAGCGTAACAGGCCAAACTCCCCAGAAACCACCTATATCACATATTGTTTGCTCTTTTCCTCCTTCCGCGAACGAACGATATGCTTTATAAAAGCGGATCGAAGAAGCCCGCAAATAATTTCTGAAATCGAACCGGCCCGGTCTCCATCCATAACAGTGCGCCGCAATCTCCATCTGCATTTGTGGGGTCCAATATTTGAACACAGCGTTCACAGCCTCCTGATATACCTTGTCGAAATCGCTAAATGACAGTAGATTCACGATGTCACGATGTCCCTGTTATAAGAGAAAAGTATATACGCGCCACTCGAAAGAAGCATCAAGCCATAAGAAATAGAGGAAGAAACCGAGGCTCCCACAATACCAAACAACGGAATTAATTTCATATTAAGGGCGATGTTCAGAATTGCAGCGGCGCACGGCGCATATACTGTAATAATGGGCATCCCCCTAGAAGCAAAAAAATTCATAAAGACTACATTTATGGAAAGCATAACTATGCCAGGCAGCAGCCATATGAACGCAGCCACCGCAGGAACAAATGCTCGTCCATAGAGTATTCGCACAAGAGGTTCTGCCAACAAAAATAAAAAACCTGACACGATTAACATTACAATGCCGACAACGATAGACACTTTCTTAGTATATTGCCATTTCTTCTGATTTGTCCGCATGGCTGAAAGTGTCGGGAAAAGTATAGTTCCTACAACAACTGGAAGCATGTAGGTCATATCAGCCATGGCAACGGCAATAGAGTAATACCCGGTCTGTTCAGCACCAAGCATATATTGGACCATTAACATATCGATCCGCAGTACTAAAAAAGCAAAGAAAGCTGCGAGATAGGCTTTTAGTCCGTAGCGAATATTATCTTTGAACAGCGCAAAGGATGGCATAGGCAATCGTCTAATATTCCGTCTGAGCCGCCATAGTATCCAGCCAAGACTAATGGTCAACACAATCAAACCTACACAGAAAACTGTCTCTACAGTAACAATACTGACGACTATTAACAGACCAATCAGCAGTACACTAAGGATATTGCTCATTAACTCAATCTTGTTGTAGGCTCGTATGTCCTGAATGCCAAGAAGAAGGTTCTGGAACAGCATATAGGTCAAGCCAAGAGGAATCCACGAAAGACCGAGTATCAACAACAGACCTTGCAGTGGTGCAATCCTTGGCCACAAATGAAAGACTACCCAGGCCAAAGCAGCCCCAAAACCTCCAAATACAAAACCAATTAAAAGGGAATTCCCCACCAACGCAGGTAGCAATGAACGGTCCCTTGCCAGATAATAGGTATTGGACGCATGCAGTCCTAGATTTCCAAACTGCACGCCGATGGCACCTATAGTTGCAGCAACGGCATAAAGCCCCCGCCCCTCCGGTCCCAAAATCCTGGCTACGATCACAGAGGTAACTAACCCAATTCCAATCAGAAGAATACGTGTTCCAAAGGTCTCTGCGACCTTACGAACAAAATCGGAACTAATCAGTCTCCGGTACAACGCTCCGATGGCCGGTTTAATACCGCCATGTGTAACGATAAAAGTACTGATCTCCCCTTTCACGCTATATATCCCTTCGATGCCAATACAAAATTCAGTTCCGAGAGCAATTTCTCAAAACCATCTGTACGCATAATTGAAACACCCAAAAACGGAGATAGAAACAGAAGGCCCTTTGTCTGCGCGTCATTCCGAGCACCCGAAGGGTACGCAGCAATCTTGCGCCCGTGTATGAGATTGCTTCGCTGCGCTCGCAATGACAATTTCCTAAATCTGGATTCCGGAAACAACCAAGCCTTGACATATAAAACTCTAAAACCTATCATATTTAAAATAAACGGCCAACAAGGAATTTCTATGAAAAAGATCAAATTTACAGACACGATAATAAGTAATATTAGACAATGTTTTGCTGACTATGGAGATAAAATCCCATTTGCGTTCCTCTTCGGCTCATGGGCGAAGGGTGAGCAGACACTGTTTTCAGATATTGACGTTGCAATATTCTTCAAAGATATGCGCGAATCTGAAAAAACAAAGGTTGAGCATCAAATATCCTTACTTTTTAACGAGCAGGTTAATGTCCTGCGACTTGAAGATGAATATATATCGCCTCTGATAAAACTTGAGGCACTAAATGGCATTCCTGTAATTATCAGTGATAAAGACTTGCTTAACAGGTTTATTCTTTCTATCATTCATATTGCAGAGGAGCATAAAAAGATCCTTAATAGACTTAGAAGGGCTGCATGAGAAAAAGCCAGACTTATGAAATCATTGCCTTTCTAAAAGAAGAAATTTCGTATTTCACGGTAAAATCTAAAGGAGTTTCCTTCGATAGATTTACGTCCGACAAAGACCTCCGAAAGATACTCAATGCAACCTTAAACGAAATAATTTTAGCAACAGTTGACCTTGCAGGAGAATGTTTGAGAAAAGCAGGGAAGCGAGTTCCAAATACATACCGGGAGATTATTCTTACTACAAAGGATATCCTTGGTGATATAGCACTGAAGGCAGCGCCCCTTGCAAAGCTGAGAAACGAAACAATCCATGAATATATGAACATTAATTGGAAAAACGTCCAATATTTACGAACCAAAGGGCTCAATGTTGTTGAAAGATACCTCAAAAAGGCAGAAGAGTTTCTAAGATAAATTTATTTGGCCTGTTATTAAACTCTATCATCCCGCAGATTCCGCACGTGCGGTAACTCATATCGTTGCTCAAAAGCTTTCTTTTAATCATATTTTAGACTGAGAATTATTAAAGCCAAGTTATATTTTTCTCGTAATAATTTTCTTAACCGATAAACTCCTTCCACCACAATGCAAAATTCAGCAAATACCAAACCTGTGGGCCATTGCCCTGATCAATTCTCAATTGTTGAAAGGCGTGCATAAATTTCATAAATAAGGATGATAAAACTCAGCTCACTGTTGCAATCAATCTATCCGGAAGAATTAAATTGCATTATTTTTTCCACGACACTGCTGAAAAGCTTTGACATCACATAATATCTTTCCCCCTTGCAGACTTCATTTTCTATATACCTGTTCTCATGGCTGAGCAATTTTTCTATAGCTTTTCTAAACATAACAAGATCAAGAGAGAAAAGATAATTTTTTGCTGTAATAATATCCTTGAATTTAGATATATCGATTTCCTCAAGTAAGATTATTCTTCTCCCTGTATCTATTCCCCGGTCAATAAAAAAAGTAGATATCCCCGTTGGGTCGCCATTCAAAATAGACCATTCCATTACTGATCTCCCGCGATATTTTGGAAGCAATCCGATATGAGGATTCGCAATGCCCAATCTGAACAGAGATATTACAGAGTTTTTATAGATCACACCCATAGCATGTAACCCTATATCAGGCTTTTTATTTTTTACCCAAGTCAATATTTTTTCATGGTAAAGGTTCAAGGAGCTGACCCTTAAAGTTCCTCGCAAAATAATACTTGCAGATAATAATTTATCTCTTATATTCATCTTGAAGAAATAATACAGGTGGCCTAAAAAATATCTCACAATTCCCGTATCTAAATTTTTGCATACTAATAGATATAGATTTATCGATTCTATATCCCTTAATTCTTTATATATTCTAACTGCCTTTGATGAATTGTCGCATAAGCCTATAACATTCATTTCTCGGATAACCTCTTTATCTGAGTTCTTAATATCAATCGGTACGCATTTAAAAAAAGATCCAAACGTCTAAGATCATATTGGTCTTTGATTTTGTTTCGCGTTAAAACTTCAAACGCATTATTAAAGGCATCTAAAAACCGTAAATCATCGCTCAATGCATTTTTTGTTAAATCTAATAATAATGATAAATACTCATCTCTCTCTTTAGATGTAATATTACCTGATTCACATTTTGGATAATATCTAACCATTACAACACGTAAACATTCTTCAGGATCTTTATTCTCGTAAGTTTCCATCTTAATCTCATTATTTTCCATACCAGCAAGTCTATTTGACAATTCCTTCAATCTTTGCTGTAAAGCTTCCAATAAAATCCTACCTCTCAAGTCTTCAGCTTTATTCATACACTTTCAGTAGGGGGCTGAATAAATCAATATTATCAACTATCTCTTTTAGAGTGACGAATTTTACAATATCTTTATATTTACTCTTAATATATCCAATTAATTGTTCTATCTTCTTAATTTGTTCATCAGTCAAATCTTTTGTATGGTTTTCGAATATTAAAGGAATATTAGGAAAACCTCTTTGCAAAGCTCTTCTAATCACAGCATTCACTGCAATTTTAAATGCATAAAGCGTTAAAGGACTCGACAAATCAATAATAAGAGGAAGACATGAAAATCTATAGTTCCCAAATCCAAAAGGATCTCGAACTATAAATTCGGGCAATTCTTGTTTGATTCTTTTTCTTACACCTCGCAATAAATAGGGCTTTATATGTTTTATTCGAAGCATGTTTAAACATATTCTTTCCGCAATGGATAAATCCCCTGACGAAACACTTTGCGTAGGTATCTCTATAATGTTTGTTTTTGATTTTGAAATCTTTCTAACATCATCATAATCAGGATAATAAGGAAAATAGGGAGATTCTAAATTTGTATAATCAAGTTTTATACTCTCTCCGTCGAAGTAAATTCCTTTTACCAAAGATATATCAATTTCAATCCCATATTTTTCCAACATCTCAAATAATTTCCTACTTGGGCAACAAACACCCCATCCTCCGCCTCTAAATGAAACAATCTTATTTATTTTGAAATTAGTTTTTAGATAATCAATAGAACCACTAATAAACTCCTCAATTAGTTCATCATTGTAATCTACGATATTCCATCTCTTATCGAGTTTCCAATACTTTCCATCATATTGCGCATTGTGCCATTGAGGATGCGTATGAAGTTGAATGTCAAAACCTCTTTCCAGCATAGTAGTTACTGATTTAATCCAATAATCCCTCTGTTCCTTTATTTCTGGATATTCCTCAGCGTATTTTTCAAAAGCCAGTTGCTGCATCACTTCAATGTTGAATGTTCCCTTTATGCCAAGTTTTTCATATAAGTCCATCAGCCTTATAGCCGGTTTAAATTGCAAATCGATCACGTTTCCAAGCCCATTACCTCTTAATTCCCAGTCATCTACGATAGCAATCCATATTTTCATTTGATAAACTCCTTCCACCACAATGCAAAATTCAGCAAATACCAAACCTGTGGGCCGTTGCCCTGATCAATAAGCCGCATGACTTCAGTCCTGCTGAGAAAATCCGTCTTATCACAAAAGTCATTAAGCTCTGTTCTTGTTTTTTCACCCAGTTTGTCGAAAAACCATTCATAAACCGGTACGCCAAAGCCTTGTTTCTTCCTGTCAACCAATTCATCCGGAATCAACCCCCGCACTGACTTCTTTAGAATATATTTAAGGGTTCCGTTTTTTGTCTTCACGGATTCCGGAATGCTCATTGCAAGTTCTACAAATTTATGGTCGAGGAATGGCACACGCCCTTCAAGGCTTACCCCCATGCTCATCTTATCAATCCTCATCAGAAGTAGTTCAGGCAATCTCATGTTCAAATCAAGATATGTCATCCAATTCAGGTGTGATTTCTCCCATGCTTTATCTTCAAATCGTTGACGTATTGGGTTTAGAACATCCCACGAGGTCAAGTTGACGAATTGCTTTCGCAAACGTTGCGAGAGCAGACATTTCTTTTGCGCTTCTGTAAATGCCTCCGCACCTCCCCAAAAGACAGGCAGGGCTTCAGCCCCACGTCGCAGCCATTCGTAAGGAAAACTTTGATCCCTACCCAAAAGCCGCAGACAGGTGAGTCCCATTTTTTTGAACAAGCGCGGTACCGGCAGATCATCGTATCGTTGGATCTTAAGCGACGTCTTCCACCATGGATAGCCCCAGAAAAGTTCGTCCGCTCCCTCTCCCACCTGGCAGACGATAACGCCATTGTCACGTGCCAGCTTAGAAACATAGTACACGGGCACACATACAGGATCAGCAATTGGTTCATCCTGCAGATAAACCATTCGAGGAAGAAAATTTATTAAATCATCAATCGTAAGCAATTGTTCGTGATATTCAGCGCCAACCTCTTGAGCCATTCTGCGTGCATATTGCATCTCATTTTGATACGTTTGATAATTGCCCTCGTAACCGATTGTAAATGTCTTTATAGGTCTGTCTTCACCTTCGGAAAACAGAGCCGCATTTGTGCTGGAATCTATACCACCGGACAAAAATACACCTACAGGAACATCGCTGACCTTACGCAGTTTCACAGATGTACGTAACTCAGCAAGAAGCATTTCTGAAATCTCATCCTCTGAAGTATTTATCAAGGGTTTAGTGTAGTCCCATACATCCCAATAACGGTGCTCTTTGATCTGACCATCCTCTTTTACCCTGAGCCATGTTCCACAGGGTAACTTTTTGATGCCGTCAAACAGGGTTTGAGGCGCCGGAGTAGTCAAAAAAGAGAGGTAATGGTAGAAAGCCTCCTCATGAACCTCACGTTTCTGGTCAGGATCCTGTAACAGGGCTTTAATCTCCGAGGCAAAGACGATACGGCCGTGGTGGATGCTGTAATAAAGAGGTTTGATACCGATGCGGTCGCGAATCAGCCAGAGTTCTTTGGATTTTGCATCCCACAAAGCAATAGCGAACATGCCGCGGAATCTCTCCAGACATTCAATACCCCATTGCTCATATGCATGAATTATTACCTCGGTATCACTGTGGTCTGTTTTAAATCTGTGGCCAAGCCTTTCAAGTTCCGGTCTGATCTCGGCATGATTGTAAATTTCACCGTTAAAGACAATCCAGACAGAACCATCTTCGTTACACATCGGCTGGCCCGCAGCTTCGGACAAATCAATAATAGACAGGCGGCGATGTCCCAGACCAACCCGTTTATCAGGAGAGATCCATATACCTGCGCCATCAGGACCGCGATGTACCATAGTATCACGCATGCGAGCAATGTCAGGATGAATAATTGTAAAAGCACTACTTCTAAAAGCTAACGTACCAACAATTCCACACATCTATATTCTCTTCTTGGAATACAACATTTTATCTATATACCATGCAAATGGCACGATTAGAACCCATGCTCCAGTTGCGAGAAAACGTGGTTCGAAGTGAATGAGTATTTGTGCAGTCAAGGTATATAATAGCGGCGACACGAGAATCACTAATTTCAGCCTTATATCTTTTAAAGAGATAAACATTAAGAAAGCAAAAATTAATCCTAAATAAAAAAATATAATCCCGGCTAATCCATTAAATACGCTATAAACAAAATCCTTCGGATATTGCTTCATATATTCCATTAATGAAAGACCAGATTTCTCTAAGGTGACCTGCGGAAGGGGTGTTGTATATATTAGATGAAGAGGGCACTTTAATATAGCTTTACATCTTACTATAATCGTCCTAAAGTAAAAAACAGGATCTTCTCGGATGACTTTTAGCGCGTAATCCCCCAACACCTTATTCATCTCCGGCGATGAATACTCAACATCTTTTTTATAAAAGTTTTTAACCCATGGAACAAGTGCTCCGTCATCCAGAACAAATCCATAAGGATTATCTTTGACGTTACCCATTCCCTCCCAAAGAGTGCGCCCTAAAAAATGAGTGTCTGCTACACCGTAATGTTTGACGTTAAATTGCTTAAATTGATAACCAAAAATAAGCACTGGTGAAATAATCACAATAATAAAGAACATCAACCGACTCAACGCACTTTTGTTTCTGATGAAAAATATCAGTGGGGAAATCATAAAGAAGAAGTAATAGCCAAACGGTCTTACCCATAATAGAACACTAGACATCGCGACTAAAAAATAGGCAGTCAAATATGAAAACGTATCATTTTTACGGGAGAAAATAAAGAAGGCTGCAATACAAAATGAGTATATGGCCATCACAAATATGTCTCGCATCGGCTGACTGGCGATAGGCCATATAAATGGATAACTTAATACATAAATCAGGCCGGAAAGGAAAGCAATCCTCGCCCCTAAGACTAGAGAAATACAATAAATAAAAATCAAGACAGAAATTAGCTCTAATATAATCTGCACAGCAAATGCGTATTTGCTAGTCAATTTATGACTAAAATACTTGCTTGTAAATGCAATCAAATAGCCAAAACCAGGAAGGTCTTGCGCTGGAAATGTTGTGTAATTGCCCGAACCTTGATAGTCTTTCCAATCTTCAATTGGTATATACCTATTATTTTTAAGAGCCTCTTTACGCACAGCCGTAACTAACATTTTGTCTTGTGAAAACCAATGCCCATGATAGGCAGCTTCCGCTATCGCAAATTGGCTAGATACCATACCGTAATAGTAATATGTGTCTTTATAGGCAAGGATTATTAATAACCTGACGATGATAAACATGGCGGCGATAATGAGAAGTTTTTTGTACATTTTTTGCCTTCGAGCTTTTTGTAATTTTTTATGACCACCCAGCTATGTATCTACACTCCGATACGTAGTTATTTGTGTTAATCCTGAAATTCCTTGAAAAATATAAAAACACTATCCTTTGCATCCCACAGGGCAATAGCGAACATGCCGCGGAATCTCTCCAGACATTCAATACCCCATTGCTCATATGCATGAATTATTACCTCGGTATCACTGTGGTCGGTTTTAAATTTATGGCCAAGCCTTTCGAGTTCCGGTCTGATCTCGGCATGATTGTAAATTTCACCGTTAAAGACAATCCAGACAGAACCATCTTCGTTACACATCGGCTGGCCCGCAGCTTCAGACAAATCAATAATAGACAGGCGGCGATGTCCCAGGCCGACTTTACCATCGTAAGAAATCCATACGCCGGCGCCATCAGGGCCGCGATGGATCATGGTATCCCGCATTCTCGTAATGTATTGCTCAGTAATTGTGAAGGTACTGTTTTTAAAAAGTAATGCGCCTATTATTCCACACATAAATTTTAGAACTGTGAATTGTGATTTGTGAATTGCAAATAGAGAAAAGTAAACAGTGAATGGGAAATTGTGAGAGACGATGTCATCACCTTCTTACACACTTAACAATTTCTCCACTTCAAAACTTATCTCTGTCGCCTGGACCTGCTGCCAGAGGGGAATGGCTTCTCTTTTATCCTTGATAGCTTCGGCAAATGCTTTCAGTTCTTCCATGTGACCTTTCTCTGCTGTCTTCGTCTCCATCCCCTTGTACCTGTCACCGAAGATATCAAGTTTCTTGTAGTCGCTCATCCTGATAATCTTACCGTCAAAATAAATCTCCATCTCCTCTTTTGGATATTCTTTTGCGCCGAGAGCGGTATAAATTAGATTGCAAACTGAACCGTCCCTGTATTTAATTGTCGCTGTGAAATTATCATTCCTGGCATACTGTTCTGTATGAGGCGTAATAGATTTGCCCTCTATAGATTCAACCTCTGACTCCGTGAAAAAATTAAACAGGTCATAAATATGACATGCCTCACCTATATTCCTGCCGCCGCCTTCTTCCCCATGCACCCAGTGTGTAAGCGGTATATATCCTACATTCATTCTATAATTGATAATTAAAGGGTTAATTCTCGATAGTGTCAGCTCTTTTGCTCTCTGAATAACTGGTGAAAAGCGCCTGTTGAAGCCGACCATAAAATTAGTTTTTAGCTCATAGCTCGTAGTTCGTAAAAAAGAAGCAATACTCTTGACATCTTCCGGGATCTCTTTCCCTATGAGCGCCGAGCTAAGAGCTAAGAGCTGTCTCTTATTAAGTGCCATAGGTTTTTCGACAAATACATGCTTTCCTGCATTTATGGCTTCAGATGCCAATTCTGCGTGGAGGTTATGCCTTGTGAATATAAATGTAACGTCTACATCGCTATCTTTCAGGATATCTCTATAATCCGTAGTTGCATACCTTGCCTCAAATTGCCTTGCTATTGCCTTTGCATTAGTTCCTGTACGACTCATAACAGCGTATATCTTATATTGCTTATTAAGTTTCCTCAGATTAGGCAGATGCATGCCTTTTGCAAAGTCACTGCCGCCCACAATTGCGACATTCAGTTTTCCATCTTTGGCCGTCCATTTCGGCGTCACATCAACCTTTGAGTCAAGTTTTGTCGTGATATCTCTCTCTTCATATCTTAGAAGCACCATTAAAGGCTTCTCTTTTCGATCCCTTATTTCATCGTACGCCGACGGCGCATCGTCAATTCCAAACTCTCTTTGTATAAGAGGTTTGATATTAATAATCCCATCGGTCAGCAATCGTATATATTCCTGCATATTCCTGTTCTCGGTCCACCTTACATATCCTATCGGATAGTCCAGTCCCTTCTTCTCGTAGTTTGCTTCATATCTCCCAGGGCCATAGGAAGTTGATATTAGAAAGTCCAGTTCTTTGACATAAAAATCACTCCTTTTTAAATTAAGTCCTACGTCACCAACGAGAATAACCCTGCCTTTTTTGCGACATGACCGGAATGCCTGTGAGACAGGTTCATCGGATTCCGTTGCCGCAGTAATAACGACACCATCTGCGCCATGTCCATTTGTGAGCTGGAAGACTTTCTGTATTAAATCTTCTTCCTTGCATAAACCAAATTCCATTCCGAGACTTTTTGCCAAATCAACTCTTGTTTTATCGGGATCAAATCCTATCACCCTGCATCCATTTGCCTTAAGCAACTGCACAGTAAGCTGCCCCAAAATACCAAGCCCCAAAACCAGGAATGTTTCTCCGAGCGTTGGCTTTGCCCGTCTTATTCCCTGAAGAGCAATTGCACCTAATGTCACAGTTGATGCTTCGCTGAAATCAAGACTTTCAGGGATTTTTACAAGAAGATTTTGCGGCACATTTATTATCTCTGCATGATTGGCGATACTTGCGCCAGCACAAGCAACACGGTCTCCAATATGTATATCAGTTATCCCTTCCCCAATACGTATTACAGTCCCGGATGCGCTATATCCAGTGGGATTTCCTGATTCCAGAACTCCTCTCACAATTGAAAGTGTCCTGCGGATTCCTTGCTCAAAAGCCATTCTGGCAGCCGTCGCAACATATTCTGGATTTTCTATAGCCCGCTGAATAAGAGATTTGGAGCCTTCTTTAACCCCGGCCATTTCAGTACCTATGCTAATACATGAATAGGCTGTCTCAACAAGTACAGTCCCTCTTTCAACAGAAGGTGCGGGAACCTCTTCGACAATCGCCTTACCTTTTTTTATTAGAACCTGTTTCATTTGATTCCTTTAAGGTACCTTTGCCCCGATATGGTACTGTTTTGAGAGTCCTGAAACCTCGATGATTGGATTACTCATAATTTTTGCTTTTTGATTATTTGCTGAGCGGATTTAAAAGATAAATACTTTACAATAATTATGTCTTATAAATATTATCATGGTGGTCAAAATCAAGCAGCGTTACTATCTTTTGTTCTTCGTTGATCTCATATATCAAGACAAAATGCCCGCCTACATGAACTCTACGCTTGTTTTGTAACGGCTTTCTTAGCGGTTTAAAACGGTAAGGATCGTCAAGAATATCTTGTACCTTTCTATCAATTAATCGCAACATTTCCGTGTCTTTTTTCTGAAGCTTCTTAAATTTTTTATCGAGGCTTTCTTTAATGGCAAGTCTATACACTACTTCAACCCGTATCTTTTACCGAAATCTTCAACCTGAATTGATTTTTCGAGGTCAATGTCTCTCATTCGTAAAATAAAATCTTCGCGTAGTTCAGGTTCTTCCATAAGACTTTTTTTGATCTGAGCTACATCTCGCTGTAAATCAATGACCTTTTTATAAATAGTTCCAA
>Ga0315282_10002775_pt1 | contig 31808 bp, 36 predicted proteins | sample YL17G07_20_MG_FD_203693 | JGI IMG/M metagenome (GOLD analysis project Ga0315282, IMG submission 203693) | Sediment microbial communities from Yellowstone Lake, YNP, Wyoming, USA - YL17G07_20 | ecosystem: Environmental > Aquatic > Freshwater > Lake > Sediment | place: USA: Wyoming | collected... | reverse complement strand
CTAGCTCAGATTGTACGTTTCTCCAAGGGCTGGTCTTATGACCTTCGGTATGCCAATTTCTTCCAGCTGTTGTGCTAGGTAGTTGACGTTGTCGCTTGTACCGTGCACCAAGAACGCGGTCTGAGGATTCGTCTTCTTCGCGAGTTCTATGTAATCGGCCCTACCGTTGTGTGAAGAGAAGTCGAATTGCTCTACGCGAGCCTTCACTTCGACCATCTTGCCACCCAATGGCAATACCTTCTTCTCCAACAGGACGGCTCCAGGTGTGCCTTCCACTTGGTAGCTGACTAGGAATATCGCATTCTTTTTTCCTCTCGCCACCTCCTCTGAGTACCTCACAGAGGGCCCGCCCTTGAGCATGCCCGCGGGTGTCACGATGACGCCCGGATACTTCGTAGCGTCTTTCCTGTCTTGATTGCCTTGCAGGACGATGACATCGTGAACGGCATCCTCGAAGTTCTTTCGCTCGTTAAGGTACTGTGGATGCGACAGGAGAACCTCTGTTACCGTCTTAGCCATGCCATCTATCATTACCCGGTGTGGGAAGCCATGAGCCTTGAGGACAGTGATTATTTCCTGGGATCTGCCCACCCCGAATGCCGGTATCAGAACCTTTCCACCGGATTCAACGACCTCCTTGACCTCCTCCACGAACTTATTCTCAACAGCCTCTCTGGGCGCGTGGTCGGTCGTGGCATAGGTGCTTTCAGATATCAAGACGTTCACTTCCCTGTCGTAATTCGTGTCAGCTGCAGGAACGATTCTCGTGCTGTTCATGTTCATGTCCCCGGTGTACAACACGTTCAGGCCGTCGACATTCGCCATTATCTGTGAGGCCCCGATCACGTGCCCTGCGTTGAAGAACTCCAACGATGTCGGGGTGCCGTCTGGTCTGTACTTCTCCCTGTTCTCAATCACGTTGAGTAAAGAGAGGAACCTGCTGACCTCCATCGAGTCAAACGGCAGATATCCTCTTGATATCTTCAACATGTCCAACAGGAGTATCGCTGACAGCTCCTTGGTGAGCCTAGTGGAGACAGCGTTCCTCCTTCCACCTATGAAGAACAGCGGAGCCCCTCCGACATGATCAAGGTGGCAATGACTGATAGCGAGTGCCTGAATTCTACTGGGTTCGACGTACACCGGGAAGCGTGCAGTGTGATTGAACTGCACTCCACAGTCCAATAGCACGCCTCTCCCGTTGTTCGGTTCCAGCAGGATAGAGGATCTTCCGACTTCCTCAACCGCGCCTAGAAAAGACAACTTAGCCATAATCGATCAGTTCCCGAATACTATTCCGCAGCAACTCAAACCGCCTTGTCTATAAGGGTTTCGGGCTCAAGTCGCGCACTCCAGACCTCGAATGCCTTATTAACATGGTCAGAGTAGCTGCGACAGTTTGTCGCCGCAGCCCGAGATCGTTGCTCCCAACAACCCACCAAGGGAGCCAGTGGTAGCTATCTCAGGACTGCCTGGACTAGGGGCAGTAGGAGCGGGCACGGCTTCCCTTTTCATAGAGAAATCCGCTGTCAAACCCTTGGTCCTAAGGCACATAGTCCTTGATCATTCACTAAGGACCCTGTTCGTGAACGATCAGGGCGTAGCGGAGCCGAGTTCCTACACTCTGTTCTACGTCGAGGTTGAGGGCTTAAAGACGCCGGCCCTAGTATTTGTCGGAGCGTTCCAACCTCCATCATCGATAGGCCAACACAGGCTGGCGGATCTCTTTCTCAGAACCGCAAAGGAGCTGGGATCAACCGTGATGCTGACACTTGGGGGATACCACACCCAATTGACCGGCAAGCAACGGAAAGTCTTCGTTCTACCCAACGATTTCCAGACATACCGAGCGTGTCTGGAGGCCGGCATCCACGTGACGGGGGGGCAAGTCACTGGAGCGGCCGGAATCATCGCCGGCTTGGCAAGGTACTATTCGTTCAAGGGAGGTTGTCTGTTAGCAGAGACTGACGGAGATGCTCCAGATAGAGTAGCGTCACTGACACTGTACGAGAGAACCATTGTCCTGCTGCAGCACATGCTGCACAATTAGGGCTCGGTTCCTGCTTCCCTTATGAAGTCCTCGTATACTTTCTGCACTCTCTCCGCTACCATACCAGTGCCTTCTATGACTCCCCTCTCATCGACTCTGACCTTGTCGAGGACTATTATGACGCCAGCCTCCTCATTGTACTTTGCCATGTTAGGGAATATCCTCTCAAGCCTCTCAGCGAGTTTCCTGAGTTCCACGAATGCCTTGGGCAGGAGGATCACTCTGATGTGAGCTCCACCTATCACGACCCTGAAGTACTTCTGGCCTTTGTCCTTTTCGGCGTTTGACAGTACCAGAGCTAATGATGCGGGGTCGAATGCCTCAAGCACCCCTGTGTACAAAGATCCGTCCGATGTCTCAACGGAGACGTTCTTTCCGACCATTTTCTTCAGTTCCGCATCAAGCGTTAACCTCAGCAATCTTGTGGGCAGCATCGCGTGGGGTGTTATTAAGTCTCTCATCAACATCAACTCCGCGAAACCACTTCCGTTGAGGAGGGGCAGTTCTGGTTGTGCGCATCGCTTTAGACGACGTGTCAGGATTCGCAACTCGTGACCTGCGCGAGTGTGTTGATCGGAGACAAGGACCGCTGCCCTGAATGCAATAGCGTACTGGTATCGGCCGCCGGAGAAGTCGTGTGCCGGGGTTGTGGTCTTGTGGTGGGTCTAGGAGAATACGGCCCGGAGGAGGTACCGGTTCATCAAGGAGGCTCAGATGGATCCAGAGTCGAGGAAGCGGGATCTTTCCCAGACGTGCCCTACTTCGCCGGTTATGGCGGGAGGAAGTTGGCGGCCTCGGATCTCCTTGTGAAACACCTGTCCCCTAGACGAAGTCCGAGGATTCACGCGATGGGTGGCCTGTTGGCCGAAATCCTTTCGTTGCCTAGAGTGCAGATCTCGACAGCTTTAATGCTCCTTGAGAAGGTCAAATCCTGTTCAAAGACCAGGCAAAGAACTTGTGATCTCCTGGGGGCCGCCATCATCATATCATCCAGAAGGACTGACTCAAGGAGGCACTTGACGATAGCGAGGATGGTAGATGCTCTCAATTCAATCGGTTACAGAACGAAGCCTAGGAACGTAATCCAAGCCCTTTCGTTATTCAAGGAACGAGGTCTTTACGTGTGCTGTAAGACCCCGGAGGAACACTTGCAGGACATCTTCTCCGGACTGGATCTGACGTTCCTAAGGCACAGGTTGTCTGCCGAGAGGATGGCGTACGAGTTGGAGGCAGCTAGGGAGCTGTCACTGGAAATTCTCTCCCTTGCCAACGCTCACAAGGTGGTGAGCAATCCTAGATCTAGGGCCGCCTGCTCAGTATATGCTGCGTTCAACGACGCCAGACCCAGATCCAACGGGCACAAATTGAGAGTGTCTTTCTCAAAGGTAGCGCAAGCTTCTGGTCTAGCAGAATACACAGTGAGAGACAACTACGAGAGGTGGTTTTCTGGTTTCATATTCAGAACCTCTGTTTGACTGGCCTCGCGATGCAGTAGTACCTCACAGCTCCAACCTCCACTCCCTCTTCAGGTATCGTGACTACCAGATGGAGACCTATGACGTACGCCGTCATCTCTGAGCTTGACTGATTATCAACGGACCAAGCACATTGGCATTCATATGCGGATCGGATCAGTGAGTTCACCGACGCGTTCATTTCCCCGAGCACATACGATAAGAACTCCGATCGCGAGAGATTCTCACAGGGCTCACTCTCGCTAGCGCGGTCCGCTATTGTGCCTAGGTTGCTGTCCAATTCGCCAATCCTTGCGTCAACTCGTCGAACTAACAACCTGGTTCTTATGGCGTTTGCCACAGCCCATCTCAGGTTTGACACGTCCCCGGCAATGCAGAGCATCAGCACTGTCGCTGCTCCCACCAGGGCGACGAACGGCAGGGACGCCTTCATCGTCTCACCCCTATCAGTATGACCGTGCAATTGAAGCCGCCGGAAGGGGGGTAAACCTCTATGATCGGGGAGCGCAGTCTTCCAATCAGGTTGTCCTGAGCCACTATTGCGATGGTTCTGGTCTGCTGAACGCCAAGTAGACCCTCTCCATCGGTGTAAAGGCCGTACTTGCCGAGGAAGTCACCAATTGCCCCTTCGTTCAGCTCAATGAGCCGCGGGGACATCGATGAAAGCGCTAGAACTAGGATGCAGCCGGTCGAGACAACAACAGCGGCAGCGATCCCGTCTACCGTTATGTTCATTCTCACACGCACCGCAGGAAGGACACCAGCCTTCCGAGTTCAACGGCAGAATCGTGGCACGTGATGATGATCAAGTACAGCCCTATTGCTACTAGGGGAAGCAGCAATACTCCTGTTGCAAGATCCACGAATGCCTTCGGTTTCAGGTTCACTCACCCGCCGCGTTGGCTCCTTACGTACAGCGACCCATTGATTCTCTCTGTGGCTACTGCGGTACTCCTCAATGTAGAGTTGACAAGGAGCACACGGACAACGAGTTCATCTCCTGGGACTCCTTCCACAGAGACTAGGGTGAAGGAGGGCAGGTCCACCCTGATTCTCGCCCAGTCTGAGTGAGTCAATCTCACTGGTGCCAGCATTGCAGATATCACGTCGCAGGAGGCTCCCAGCAGCTCCGAGGATAGGAAGTGCACTGAGTACAGAGCCGAAGTGGAAACGGCCAAGCATATCAGCAACCAAGCCAGGTTGTCGCCAGCGAACTCCACGTACTCCATGGTGAACCCTCGCTAAACCGGTTCGCAATCACCCACAGAATTCTTGGCTGGCAGAGCCTTGCCCTCAACATACCTCTGATATAGATCCGTCAGCAGCGGCAGAACCTGCTGTACGATTATCCCGATCGCCGTCAGCGATATGAAGGCGGACAGTGCCAACACCAGTACTTTCTCGACTATGGCGCTCATTCTCACAGCAACAGAGTATTGAAGGACATCCCTATAATCGCCCCTGCAGTCAGGAACGGGATAAACGGAACCCTTTCTTCGCCTTCCTCTCCAAACAGCGAGAACGTCCAAGCAAGTGGCGCGAACAGCGCCAAGAATTCGGGTAGGTACCCTAAGGACATTAGCCCACGCTTTCGAAGGAGCGATACGGTTCTGTACCTCAGGACAAGCAACAGGGCGTTGGTTATTGAAATCTCCGAGACCGTAACCGCGATCGGCATACTGCCAATCAAGAATAGCGACACTCCATTCAACGCCATCTTCTCAGGAAAAAGCGCACGCAGGGAGAGCAGGAATACCAGATCGGCGCCACCGGTTCTGCCGAGCGCGACCAATACACATAGCATCAGGAAACCCAAAACTTCTCCGATACTCAAGGGTGCCAATTCAATGGTAGCCTTGGTTTCGCCGACGATATGCCTGACAACCGCTATCAGCAGAGAAGCCAAGGCTTGAGCGAGCGGGACTGAATTGGCCCGTAAGTCCTCAACACACATGAACACGGCGTTGGTGAAGAAGGCTCCGACCAGAAGCTCGTCTATCACAATCCGCCAATGCCGGTGGTGCTCATAAGCCCCGCGTTCCAATGCGTAGTGAGAGACTTTGAGTCAGAGCGATGTCGTACTGGAGGCTCTGCTGGACGAGGTTCAGAACCTGAAAAACGAGATATCCAGGATCTCGAGTAAAATGAACAGTCTGCAAGCTAAGTTGCTGGAAATGGATTCCCGCCAGCGTGAGAGGGCTACGAGGAAAGAGGGGGAGATTACGGCTGAGATCAAGTGAGGTTTTGTTCGCAAGACCGAACGGTTGCCTCACACTGTTCTCGGGCATACCCGCCGATGACTTTTCTGAGATGTCAGCCCTGATGTTGTTCTACTCTAGGTTCGCTGGCCGTGCAACTAGAATGACCGTCATTGGCTCCGAGGGGATCGAAGTAATAGATTCTCCCAGGGTCATCGAAGCTATGGGGAAAAAGGCGAGGAGCATCTCATCAGCTCTCCGTTCTGTTTCCCTTCAATTCGCGTCGAGATCCAAAGTGCCGGATGGATATGAGATCTACCCCAGATTTGGGTACCAGTATACTTTCTCTCAAAAGCAGAGCAGCAGCCTCGCAGAGCCTGACATCGCTGGATCGGCGGCAACGTCCCGTCCGGCGCTTGACTTGGCGGACGGAAGCGGCCATTCAGGCCTCTCTCACTTGATAGTACAGGCGCGGCGGGATCGCCGGGACTATTCAGTACGCTACGTATCGGAGGAATACATGAGGGCTGTGTTGGATGTATCATTCTTCATGCGAGGCTTGGTTTCGAGAGTATGTTTGGGCAGAGGCAAGTTCGAAGAGCTGCTGGACTACCGCAAGGCCCTTGGCGGTCGCTACATGGATTCCGTAGTCCATGGTTTCTCCGAGAGGGTCAGGGAGTCGATCCTTTCTCATTCCGCGTTCAGATCAGTAGGGCTTTCGAAGCTATATCCCTTGTACGCCGACCCATATGTCCAAGAGATATATGTTGATGCTGTCGGACTGAGGGCTTACGTAGATCACGCCTCGTTTGGTCGACTCACGACGAACATCCGGATGAACCTGAACGATATGGAGTCGCTCGTCGTGAACCTCAGGCGTAACACTGGCCTCAGGCTAGATCTTAAGGTGCCATCTATCAAAGGGGACATAGTGACAGGCTTCTGTACGTCCAGAGTGGCCATTGACGCATATCCGTTGGTTCTCGGAAAGTATGCCTTGGACATCAGAAAGCTAAGACAGTCCCCATTCTGTTTGGTGGAGTTGGTCAATAAGAACTTCATCAGTCTGGAGGAGGCATCTCTGATGATGTCGTTCCTGTTTCACAGGATGAACATCTCGATAATAGGAGAACCTGGGAGTGGCAAGACAACCCTGCTCGCTTCCTTGGATGCTCTAGCCCCGGCCTGGTGGAGGAAGGTATACCTAGAAGACTGCGTTGAGATATTTCCCGAGTCCAGACGCAGGGACTCTAGGGGTCTTCATCTGGTGGTTGATCCTTTTGAGAGCAAGGTGTCGTCTCGCAGGAAATCGTCCGAGATCGTGAAGCTTCTTCATAGGAATCCATCATACGTTATCCTAGGGGAAGTGCAGTTCTCAGATCATTTCAAGGCCTTGTTCCACGCTATGGCGGCAGGAATAAGGGTGATCCATACATCACATGCGTCGGGCACGGAGGATTTCGTCAAGAGGGTTACCAGAGTTTACGGAATCTCGCCAGACCTCGTCACAAACCTTGACCTGATAGTCTTTCTCAGGAAGGAAGAACATGAGCTGGGCACCCTCCGGTCGGTCGGTTCCATGGCGACCGTGTGTGACGTAGATGAATCCGAGTCTCCCAGATTGGTCTCCGTCAAGGATGGTGAACTCGCGGTTGGGCGGGACGCACGTGGTTTCAGAGTCCTTATGGCTGAAGTGGAGAGGAAAAGAGGCCTGGACACTGGCACTATCGTCAGGTCGTACGAAGAAGCGCGGCGGATCCTTGCGCAGTTGGAGTTGGACAATGTCCGGGATTCCTCTATGGCGAGGGCCCGCATGAGTAGAGCGCTTCCCTCGCTCACTGTGGGGAAGTGATGAACGGGGTTTTGACCAAGACCCTAGCTGAGAAACTGATCAGGCGGTTGAGTGTCGCCAGCGATGGTGGCAGAGCGCACAGAATGGCGTCACGCAAGCTGTTCTTGTATTGGGCGTTGAGGAACGCGGGCGAGTCAGAGCTACAGTCCGTGCTGGAGGTTTCCGGTCTGGATGCGCCGCGGGAGAAGAGACCTTCCAGAGAGGAATTCCTGATTCTGAATGGGCTATACCCCACTTCGAACGGGGGCGAGTCTTTGCTATCAGAAGTAGCAGATTCCTATCGGCTGTCCGAGACCATCGTCCAGGCGCAAGCAGGTATCAGGGAGAGGATGAACTTGGTGGAGTCAGTGAACAGAAAGGCGCTAAAGGTCGAGGCGAGTTCTCTTCAGAATAGATTGATAGTGTTGACCTTTGTCCTTTTCATAGTGCCATTTGCATTTCTGTTGTCGATGTCCTTCATCTCCCCCGGTGGGTCGCCGATCTCAACCGCTTTCCTAATCCTTCATCCTTTGGTTTCGTACTTCATTGCGAACTGGGCTACGATGCGCGATGATCTGCTGGCCACTTGACAGAAGATACTCACTATGGATAGTCTTGTCACTACTTCTATCCATTTGTCCGTTCATATTGACGGATTTTCCACCTACACTGCTGCCCTTGGTTTCTCTAGCCTCCTTCATCATGACATTCGTCTTCGCCAAGTTCCCTTCTGAGCCATCCCAGGATTTGAACCTCAAGTCGGATCTTCTCCGCTTCTGCACTGATCTGTCCGTGGACATGTCTTCGGGAATCAGTGCCGAGTCCGCCTTGTCAAACAGAGTCCAAAGAAGAGACAAGTTTCTCGCGTCTCTCGGTGAGTCAGTCTCTCTGCTTCTGCTGTCGGGAACCAGTGCGGATCACATCCTACCGTCTCTTCCCGGAGAAGCGTCCAAGGGAAGCATGAAAATGGTGTTCTCAAGGATGGTCGGTTCCGGGACCGCGGACATCCTTTCTGCGGGGCCATTCTTGGATATGTGGGCAGAGAACCTTGCGTTGGCAGTGGAGTCAAAGCGCTCGTTTGAGGAGATCTCTCATAGAGCAGAGCTTCTGCACTACTTGATCTCGTTCACGATGGGTTTTCTTTCCGCCTCTACATCGCTTGTGTCGAAGCTGAGGGTGCCCTATGTGACGCAGCTCGATGGGTCTTCTGCTCAGTTGATGTTCGTCAGCCTGTTCTTCCTCAAGTCATCGATGTTCACAATCAGTTCAAGGAAGTTCCAGTTCAGAAGGCCCTTAATCAAGTTCGCAACCGGATCAGTCCTCATGCTCATATCCTTTCTGTCGTTCAGCGGGTTGCTGTCCATGCTCTGACGATCTTGGAGATTATAAGGACTTGAACGCGCTTGCATAGTGGTGAACCACACGACGAGATTGAAGGGTTCTCAGTTGATCGAAGAGGGCTTGCTCATAGTCCTGGCCCTGGTGATGGTCGGGGCTGTATTCGGTGTCTCGAAAGGAATCGTGGACGGGATAACGGGCTTCTTCTCCAATTTCGTTGAGGGGCTGGGGAAGCTGGCCTACGACCTCTTTGGCTGGGTGCTACCCTGACGGGAGCTGTCTTTGCTACATGGACGAGAAGATCGAGAGAGTCGCTGTTCTGGGGGTCGCGTCACTAGCCATCCTGATCTTCGTGGCAAGTAGGGCGGGTGGGCTGGTCTGGGTCAAGGAATACCTCGGCGTTGTACCAGTTCTGCTTGGATTCACTGTACTGGTATTTCTTTTGGGTTTCGTAGCCTTCAAGCTATTCAGGTCCAGAGCGAGAGGTTACAGATCCCTGGGTTGGAGCGTTGAAGGTCAGGACAGAGGCCTGCTGGTTGTGCACAGGAACGGCCATTTGACATTGCTCAGAGCATTCGAGGTAATCTCGTCCCCTAGGTATCAGGAGGCCGAGCCTTGGAGCTCAGGCAAGCCAGCGTTGCAGAACACGCTTGAGGGCATAACGAGAATCGGGGTCGGTGCCACAATCGTGACAACCATAAGTCACAGCGCTACGGGATCAGAAGGCGGTTCGCCCCAACCTCTGCTGAGGACTTTCGTGACCGTGACGGATCACTGCAATGAAGCGTCTAGGAACGACACTGATGCGAGGCTTGAAGCTCAGGTGCAGGCTCTCCAGTCAGCTCTCATGGCCTCAACTAGAGGATGCAGAGTTGACTCGCTTCATGATGAAGAGCTGGCCTCGCTAGCGGAGCGCATATTCTATGAGAAGGCCATGGTGGAAACAGCGAAAGAGAGCAACTGTACGACTGAGGTTATGTCGTCACTTCACTTGGTGGAGAGCAAGGCCAGCGACATCGTTGAGGGTTCGACTCTACCGACGGTACGGAATCATGAGGGGCTGAGAATAGGGCGAGTCATGTTCGCCGGTACAGCGGGCGAGTTCTGGGACCTCCCCCGCTCCTCCGTCTCAAAACATATGGTCATTTTCGGGGCAACAGGGTCTGGGAAGTCAAATACCTGCAAGCTGTTAGTCAGACTGCTCACCGACAATGGGGTGCCAGTCCTGATACTGGATTGTCACAACGAGTACTCAGATGTTGCGAGGGAGGTCGGGGCAACCATAATGGAACTGGACGGCTCGAGACACCTAGACGTGTTGCACCCGTTTCAGGTGGCTGACTTCAGCGATCACGTCTCCATCGTAACGGATGCCTTCAACAACGTCTTCCATTTCACTGCCTCGCAGTACTTCATGTTCAGAGAGATACTGGCTCAGACGCTGGCCATGTCAAGGATTGCCGACGGGCTCGCGGGTTTGGCTCAGGTCGTCGAGTCTCTGGAACAGTACTCCCCCAATTCCTACTACGAGAATGAGACCAAGTTCGCGCTACTGAGGCGTCTGAAGCCACTTGTCCAAGGCGAGGCCAAGAAGGCATTCGTTGACGGGTCCCCGATCAAGATCGGGGATGTCACCTCGTACACGTGCGATCTGAGGCTAGGGAGCATCAAGGACGCCGACCTGCGCAACTTGTTCTCGACCATGGCCTTGGCCCTCCTGTACGAGTATCGTCTAATCCAAGGAGCGTCCCAGCTGAGGCATGCGACGCTCGTTGAGGAGTCACAGAACATCGTGCCCTACAGAGATAGGACTCAGGAGCCTTCGTTGTTCGAGAAGATGTTCTTCGAGATGCGCAAGTACGGCGAATCCTTGGTCTTGGTGGCGCAGTTTCCCTCCCAGGTTTTTCCGGACATCGTGAAATCGGCAGGCGTGAAGATAGTTCACCGCATGACAGAGACAGCAGACTCAGGCGTGGCTATGGACCTCATGGGTTTGAACAGGAGGATGTACTCCCAGCTTAAGCACATGCCGGTAGGACGCGCGCTGGTGCTGACTGATCTGAACGAGGAGCCACTGACCGTTCACTTCCCGGAATTCTCCCCCTCGTCCAGAAACTCGTTCGCCGACTTGACCACATCCACCAACCCGGCAGCATCGTAGGGTCTGGAACTCGCCCTATTCTTCTGCGATATCCTTGTTCCACAATAGGGACACTCCCTCGATCTTCCGGATGTCCTGATACCGGTGAACTTACCGCAGGTCGGACACCTAACCAAGAAGTACCTGAGTTTCGACAACCTTGAGAAACCTCCTAAGCCTCTTCTCGTCCATATCTTTCGTCCAGTCTATCGGCGGCGTCTTGGCAAAGGGTCGCTTGGCAAGGCATGCGGTGAATCGTGTAGCTGTCTGGGCGACGGAGAGTTGCGTCACATCTAGGTCGGCCACGCGGTCATGTCGCCGCCTAGCCTCGGTTGACACTGTTCCAAGGAACTCACTCAGGGAATTCTCCTTTGCCTTTCTCATGCTCGACAGCCTGATCGATCTTCGGAACAGGCGAAGCGGATCCAGTCTAAGCACAAAGACGCCGAAGACATCCGACTTGGATACAAGTCCGTGCGCGTAGTGTCCATCCAAGAGCAGCACGTCGAAGTCTTTTCTTCTGATCACGCGCCCGACCTCATGCCTAACGCCTTTTATGTCAGCGATGGGTACCCCCCTTGCTTCGTCGTAGCCCGAGTACAGTTTCCTTTCTGACACAAGCTCGCCGACCTCTAGGTGCCTGTACCCGTACTTCCGGGAGAGAAAGGAGCACAACGAGGTCTTGCCAACCCCGGGAGTCCCGGCCACTGCAACGACGATGCCTTTGGCCAAGATGTGGCTTTGGCTCGAAAGGCAAAAATATAAGGAGTCCTAAGTGCGGGGCAGGTGCTCCGGTGATGTAGACCGGTCAACACCGGCCGACAGCATTCGAGCCTCTCGTTACTAGGAGAGAGCTCGGTACCCGGGAGGTCTTATGACCCGGGAATTCAAATCCCGGCCGGAGCACCTAACATGGTTCTCGACAGGTTCCGGTCCGGGGAGACTCTATGACTGGTACGCTCAAGCCGGACTGAATTCCATTAGGTCCTTGGTTCTTTCTTCTCTGGCATCTTTGTGGAGAGTAGCATGTCGTCAACTCTGAGCAGTATTGATGCGAGTTCCGTTGCAGACTTCAGGATTACTCGAAGAGACCTAATCGGTTCTAGTATTCGTTTCCTCTTGGAATCGACTATCTTTCCTTCGACGGCGTCTATGCCGATGCTTCTACCGGATGCCTTAGCGTGGGAAGCCCTGAGTTCAGTGATGGTCTTCGTGATCTTCATCCCAGAGTTCATTGCCATCGCTTGCACTAGGTCCATAAGTGCCTCGGAGAAAGCGTCCATGGCTAAGCTGATTTCCCCTTTTGTCCGGGTGGAATATTGCTTGAGTCGCAGGGCCATTTCGAGTAGTTCTGCCCCCGCGGTCGGGACGACCAGAGGCTCTTCGTAGATCATCTTGACTGCTGACAAGCCCTTATTGATCGCCCTTTCGCTGTCTTTGACCGTCTCCTTGCCAACTCCCCTTAACAGCATCGCGACGGCTTTGGATTTTGAGGCTCCCTCCACCACGACTAGTTTCTCGTCTTCGTACTTCCTCTCTTCCACCGAGTCCGCGCGGCCCAGCAGATCCTTCGCCACATCCCCATAGTAGTTGATTATCTTGGCTCCTGTTGATTTGGCGAGCCTCTCCATATCCGACCTCTTCACGTTCTTCATCACCATTATGCCAGCTTTTGAGAGGGCAGAAGAAGCACGGTCGTCAATTCCCTTCTGTGAGAACACAACGTTGGCTCCACTCTCGACTATCTTGGCAACCTTCTCCTCCACTGTACTCCGTTCTTCCTGCTTCATCTTCATCATGGTTCTGGGGCCGTTGAATTCGAGTTCAGGGGATATCTCGGTCTTCTTCACTTCCAGCGCGAAATCTATCAGCGCTATCTTAGCATCCGTTGCCCTTCGGGGCATTCCTGACGAGGTCACCTCCTTCTCGATTATCAGACCGTTCACGAATTCAGAATCCAACAGTTGACCACCAACCTTGCTCACCACAGACACGTCATCTAGGTCAAACTCGTTCCCGGCCTTACCTCTCTGCGTTACCTTCAAGGCTGCGTCTAGGGATATGTCAGTGCACTTCTCTACCGTCTCAGTCTCTGTCTTCCCCATCGTGGCGAGTATCAGCGTCTTGACAACGTCTCTCAATATGGCGCGATCATCAGGTTTGACCTTAATCGCTAGCTTCTCCAACACCTGCGTGGTGTAATCACTTGATTTGGTGAATCCCTGCGCGATGACTGCAGGGTGTATCCCTTTCCTAGTGAGTTCAGCTCCCCTAGCAACTAGCCTCGACGCCAGATAGATGGCTCTTGAGGCTCCATCTCCCTCATTCTTGTTTATCGTCTTGGCAACTTCGACGTACAGTTTGCCGACAGGGTGCTCGATGTTCGCCTCTGAAAGTATGATTGCTCCGCTCTTGCTGTACGTTATGTCGCCGAATGTTCCCACCAGCATCTTGCTCATACCCGCTGGTCCTAAAGAGCTTCTCACAAGCTCTCCGATTACCGCACTCACAGTCAGTATGTTTGACACGGCATCATCCCCGGTCGTCCTCGCTACGTTTTCCTTCAGAACATAGATTGGTTGCCCCTGCAACTGGGCAGGTACGGCTTGTGACATATGTTAACGAATCAGTCCACTGATGCCCCAATAAAAACTTTGCGACCAAGTGTTTAAAAACGACAACATTGGCGCTGGTGAGGACTGAAACGGTTGGGGAGGGTATACGACACCAAGGTCAAAAGGATCGGGAGCATCATACTAGCGACATATGGGAGTCATCTCTCAACCGACTTCAGATCCAACAAGGAGTTTCTGGTTAAGGTGCTCGACACGCACTCAAAATTCATAATAAACAAGGTGGCTGGCTACATTACCTCCCAAGTCAAGAGGCAATTGGTTGAATCTCAAGCCGAACGAGAGCCGGAACCCGAAGCGAACCAGACCGATGAGGCCGCATAGACAACTATGGAGGTAATAATCTCGAGCGAATCATACGGCTGGGCTAGGAGAAAGGTAGGTGAGGCTAACATCATCCTTTCCCACTACCAAGGCGAAGCCAGGGACGGCAATGCCCTGCTAGTGTCCTCGTTGGCTGGGGCAAGGGAAGCGCTGATGTATCTGCAGACTGGAAGCCCAAGAGGGTCCTACGACGTTCACATGCTCAGGGCAGGCGGCCAGGTCTCCTCCGACTACGAAAGGCTTCTGTCCTACATAGACGGCGCGATAGAGATGGCCGGGCGGTTTGAGGAGAGGTCCGCTACGCTCTACAGCTTGGCATCCGCCTTGGTCTCGACGGTTAGCGACCTTGTTGATGCAGCCGGCAACCTCTGGGATCTAGAGAAGCTGGGGTCCAACTAGACTTTCTTTCTCTTCATAGTCCTATCGACAACGCTCGGCTCAAACCCTATGTCTATCAATTGCTGTCTAACGACCTCGGGTGTTGCCTCTCCCATCTTCTTGGATATCGCTAGGATTGCTTCCCTTTGCTCGTGAGGGAACACAATCCACCGGTCTGTCGTCCTGACGTAGAAGTCCGGAACGACTGAACTCCATGGCTTGTAGAAAACGGTGGCTATCGACATGGACTTGATACTCTTGTCCTTGAGAAGTTTGGAAACACACTCAAGGCTCCTTCCACTGTCTGCCACGTCATCAACTAGGAGCACGTCTTTTCCTGCGAGCTCCATTTCAGGAACTTGGACCACTCTGGGCTCAGGACGAACCTTGTATATGTCCGTGTAGAATTCGACTTTCACAATGACGATGTTGGGATTCTCAAGCTCATCGGACAGTATCCTTGCGGGAACAAGTCCCCCCCGACTGACCCCGACTATCGCGTCGAACTTCTTGCCGGAAGCTAGGATTCTGTCCGCGAGTTCCAAGCAGAGGTGGTAGAAACCGTCCCAATCGACAAGATCGTACTGTCGATTCTCCCCCATCCTCGTGTTGAGCCGTTAGGTTGAACGGTTATTAAAGGTGTGCTCTCTAACGTGAATCAGTTGTTACGGGAAAGGAGGATAGCGGGGGGGTGGGCAGCAGCGGCAATCATCCCTGTGGCGAACGAGGACTGCTTCCCTATTGTGCAGAAAGTCAGAGATGAGATCAGGTCCGCCTACGTTCAAGCCGTTGATCCAGATTGTGTGCTAAACGAGGATCATCTGATCTTGCTGCTACAGGATGTTGTGTCCGCTCATCAGTATGGGTACAATAAGATGAATAGGGTGGACTCCGAGCTGTTGTTGGTGATGACTGGCGTGAACAACTTCGAAGTAGCGGTCAAAGCCTTGGCTCCAAAGGGCAAAGGGGATGTGGTGCTAGTCAGCTTCTCTGCAAAGAGGGAGGAAGCCTTGGCGTCGATAAGACTGTTCGAGAAGTACGCTCGCTCTCGCGGTAGAGAACTCGCCTTCCCAAACGGAGACGCGCGCCTCTCGAAGTTGCTGGAGCTCTACGGGATCCCAGAAAACAGTATGACAAGACTCAGCGAGGAAGAACTGACGAATGTCCTAGTCGAGAGGGGGGCCGTTTTCTACGCCAAGTACAGATAATGGCCTTGCGAGGCCAGCCAAGATGAACTCCTTACCCAGGTGTAAGTAGACGACAACCTCGGGAGTCCGCAGGTCAGCGGACATGGGCCCTGCCATGATTCGTGAAATTACCTTCGCCCTCCTGGGATCATTGAAGCCGATCCCTTCCAGCCTAACGGCTGCGTGGTCCCTACCGACATGACTCCGTAGCGCGGAATTCAACATGTCGCACACTAGGTCAAGCTCCGCTGTTCTTCCGAGCAATGAACACGGGGTGGCCTTTTTGATGAACCTCAATCTACCGCTGTGGTCATTGAGGTCAGACAGCAACCCTGCGTCCGCAGTACGGCCGGGGCTGGTTATCTGCGCTGCTACCCTCCCCTCGTCTACAAGTCCGAACAACCGAACCTCAATGCCATGCTCTACGCCCACCGCGAAAGCCTCTAAGAACGCATCGACCTCATACCCTCTATTGGAGGAGATTAGGAGGAAATCCCCCTCTATCACAGAATCCGCGCTCCCAACTCTGATAAAAAGACTTTTAATATCCAGCATTGGTTACGGGGAACGATGTCTAGGCCGACCGTAGTGGAAGTCTCTGACCTCCGCAAAGAGTACGTCCTCAGAGGGGGAGTTGTACAGGCACTAAAGGGCATAGACCTGTCAGTCGTGAAGGGGGAGTACCTTTCGATAATGGGGCCCAGCGGTTCCGGCAAGACAACCCTGTTCAATATGATAGGAGGTCTCGACAAGCCAACCAAGGGATCCGTGAAGATCGACAACGTAGAGCTAGCTCAGATGAGTATGAAGGAGCTGGCTTGGGTTCGCAGCAGGAAGATCGGGTACATCTTTCAGACGTTCAATCTGATTCCCGTGCTCTCCGCCTCGGGTAACGTCTCGCTCCCGATGATATTCACGGGCCTGAGCAAGTCCGAGAGGGACAAGAAGGCAGTAGACCTCCTCACGATGGTCGGACTGGGTGACAGGATCAACCACAGGCCCACGGAGCTCAGCGGTGGTCAGCAACAGAGGGTAGCCATCGCGCGGGCCTTGGCGAACGATCCATCGATCATATTGGCGGATGAGCCAACTGGCAACCTTGATCTTTCCACGGGTTTGACCATTGTTCAGCTTCTCTATAGATTGAAGATCGAGAAGGACACGACCGTGATCTGCGCCACCCATGATCTGAAGATGGTGGATGTTAGTGACAGGCTCGCGTGGATACGAGATGGGCAGATCGAACGAGTTGAACGGAGATCTTCCATCAGCATAAAGCCAGAGGACCTGGCAGTCTAGGCGCACACGTCACTCTTTCCTACTAGCTACGAAAGGGGGTGAAGATTGACGCTTGATCAGAGTTGCGGTAATCGACAAGTCAGCCTGCAGACCAAAGGACTGCGGAAAGCCATGCAGGAAGAGCTGCCCGGTAGTGAGGACGGGCAAGGAGGCCATATACTTCTTGGATGATGCTCTACCTCCGATCATTGACGAGGAGATGTGCATAGGGTGCGGGATATGCGTCAAGAGGTGTCCGTTCTTTGCGATAAGCGTGGTGAACCTTCCCGACGAGATAGAGAAGGAGGCATTCCATCGCCACGGGGTGAACGGGTTTAAGCTGTTCAGATTTCCAGAAGTAAGGCCGGGTGAGGTGACGGCTATAGTGGGGCAGAACGGCACCGGGAAGTCCACGATCCTGAAGATACTCGCTGATGAGATCACCCCTAACTTAGGAGATCCCAACGCTCATCCAGACCCGAAACAGATAGCCGACCGACTCAGGGGGACGACCACATCCTCCCTCATCAAGAACATCATGAGTGGTGAGATCAGAGTCGTGCATAAGCCGCAATACGTGGACCTGATACCGAAGGCCGTAAGCGGGTCAGTTAGGGATGTCTTATCAAGAGCTGCCAACAAGGCCGAGGTTGGGGAGGTCGCCGACGCCCTCCAATTGTCCGACCTGTTGGATCGAGACATCGGAATACTCAGCGGCGGCGAGCTTCAGAGACTCGCAATAGCAGCAGCCATTCTCAAAGATGGTGACCTGTACCTAGTGGACGAGCCGTCGAGCTTCTTGGACGTATCACAGAGGATCTCTGTGGCGAAGGTTCTACGTGGCCTCAAAGACAAGGGTAAGACCTTGGTGATCGTGGAGCACGACCTTGGACTGCTGGACTACCTGTCTGATTACATCTCCGTGATCTATGGAGAACCGGGCGTCTACGGTATCGTCTCACACCTCATGGCGTCAAGGGTCGGTGTGAACTCGTATCTCGAGGGGTACCTGAGGTCCGAGAACATCAGGATCAGGAAGGAGCCGATCAGGTTTGCGGCCCGGCCTCCGCCGGGCGAGGTGGAAGCGGTCGAATCGCTGCGGTGGGAAGACGCTTCGATGGACTTGGGCGGTTTTCGGCTACGGATAGATGGTGGCAAGGCGTACATCGGGCAAGTGATCGGAGTCGTGGGGCCGAACGGCATCGGCAAGACCACGTTCATCAAGAAGGTGATGAGAGACTACTTCGGCGAATCCAACCCCTCGGTCAGCTACAAGCCCCAGTACCTGACCGACGTTTTCACTGGAACGGTGTCCTCGATCCTGCAGGCAAGTGCCGGAACACAGGAGATACCATCATGGGCCGAGACGGAAATCCTCAGGCCACTAAGGGTGGACAAGATCGTCGACAGGGACGTGAGCACCCTCAGCGGTGGAGAGCTGCAGTCCGTCGCGGTAGCCTCGGCTTTGATCCACAAGGCGGACTATTACTTCTTCGATGAACCCTGTGCATACTTAGACGTTGAGGAGAGGATGGCCGTGCAGAGAGCGATCCGGCGCATCGTGGAAGCCAAGGCATCGGTCGCCTTCGTCGTGGAGCACGACATCCTCTTCGTTGACTTCGTTTCTGATAGGCTTGTCGTGCTTGATGGTGAGCCTGGCACTTCAGGTCACGTCAACTCGCCGACATCCATGAAAGACGGCATGAACAAGCTGCTGTCGGCGCTTTCGATCACCTTCAGGAGAGATGTCGATACAGGCCGGCCTAGGATCAACAAGCCCAGATCTAGAGCTGACCAAGAGCAGATGGCATCCGGAGACTATTACTACGCAAGCTGAGAGTAGGTAACCCTTTTCAACTGTCGGGTGGGGCAAGGTCGCGATGAAGACCCCGGTAATCGTGATCAACTTCAAGGCATATCAAGAGTCGCTCGGGAGGAAGTCACTGGAACTGGCGAAAATGGCCGAGAAAGTGTGGAAGGAAAAAGGAGTGACGATCGCAGTAGCTCCTCAGCTGGTTGACCTGAGAACAATAGCCACAGAGGTCGAGGTTCCGGTCTTTGCTCAGGCGTTGGATCAGGCACAAGTGGGTGCCTTCACAGGCTCCACCACGTTGCATGCCATCAAGGACTCGGGAGCGGATGGCTTCATACTGAACCACTCGGAGAGAAGAGTGAACCTTTCGCTTATCAGCGAGGTCGTGAACTCCGCTCGGTCCCTGAAGTTGATCTCCTTGGTATGCGCGGACACCGCTGATACGACCGGTGCTGTCTCCTCCTTGAACCCGGACTTCGTTGCGATAGAACCGCCGGAACTGATAGGGACTGGAATACCGGTGTCAAAGGCAAAACCCGAGGTCGTGACCAGTTCCATTGACAGAGTCAGGCAAGTGGGGTCCAACTCGAAGGTGATATGCGGGGCAGGCATAACGACGGCCGAGGACGTGAGGGCTGCCCTCAGGCTGGGAACAGTAGGGGTGCTTCTCGCAAGCGGCGTTGTCAAGGCAAAGGATCCGCTGACAGTCATCTCGGAAATGGCGGACGCCTGTCTATAGGGTGTGCGAACGTCAGAGTCCTTTCGAGATCCTGATGTATTCGCGGGCGACCTTCAGATCCTCCAGAGCCTCTCGGGCCTCACACAGCGGCTTGGCTTCTTCCCTGATGGCCTTAACGAAGTTCGCTGCCTGCTGTCGCATCGCGTGAACCCACGGCAATTGCGGGACTATGGCTTGAGGTACGACTTCCTTGCCGGGGTCCCGGAAGATCTCGACACGCCCGGGCCGATTAGAGGTCATCGGGGCCGGAAGCTCTAGCTTGATCCACCCATGCCTAAAGCAAACCAAGGCGGATTCCTGCCAATCGAGCGTTGTGAAATAGGGAGCCATCTCTATGACTCCTGAAAGGCCGCTCTCGCTTTGGGCAACCAGCAGCACCTTGGATCGATCAACATACCTGATGCTGTAGGATTCGCCCAGCAGGTGCCTCAGCAGGTTCACTTGGTGAATGTAGTAGTTGACGAAATCCACGTAGTCCTTGAATGTCTGTCCGTCCATGTCACTGGCTGGAGGATCCGATTCAAGCTTGGGCATAGGTTCGTCGGGTTCAATCCAGCCTACGAATCCTTCTGCAATCCAGTCCCCGGGAGGTATGCTGATTCGGACGTAGCGCATCTCCCCGAGTTCGCCGGTCTGCTTAAGTCGATCGGTCTCCGCTTTGACGTACATCGTAGCAGGGTCGCTACGCTTGTGATAGCCGACCATGAGCCATGTGCCGCTTCCCTCGACGGCCTGCACTATCCTTTCACCCACCTCGACAGAGCTTGCCAAGGGCTTCTCGATGAAGACCGGGACTCCGGCCTTCATTAGCTCCGGGACTATTACCCCATGCCGTGTGAACGGCTGTGAGGCAACGATGCCGTCGAGTCTCTCCTCTTTCAGCATCTCCCTGTGATCCTTGTAGACCCGCGGCACACCGAATCTCTTGGCTACTTCGTGCGCCAACTTGGGACGTAATTCAGCAATGGCGACGACCTCACAATCCGGCAGACTCACGTAGTTCCTCAGGTGAGCGCACTGTCCCATCTTCCCTGCCCCCACGAAACCGATCTTTACCTTGTCCATTAACCGACACCTTCTCATGTCCTGTCCGTTTGAGCCTTCTTGTCGCCCACAGTCTCGGATCCTAGGTTCCGAAAGAGGAATAGTCCTTTTTTCCCTGGGGCTACGATGTCCAACCGTCCATCACCATCAATGTCCGCAATCGCCATGTGGATCCCGGTACCTGAGGCCTCTCCTGCTTTGCCATGGTCAATGACTTGCTTTGTGAACGAGTGGCCATTCCACTTGAAGCAGTAAAGTCCTACTACGTCAGTCTCGCCGGGTTCGGTTCCACAATGAGCGCGATAACGATTCCCCGTGATGAGTTCGCGTTCACCATCGCCGTCGATGTCCACATACTGCATCTCGTGATACTGTGAGAAGTAAGGATCAATGGGGATTCGCGTCCACTTCCTCTGGCCATTTTGGTCAAACGACTGTTGGTAGTAGTCAAGGCCGTAGCTGTGGGCTTGTCCCGCTATCAACTCCGCTTGGCCGTCACCGTTGACATCCTCCACTATGATCGGAACACTCGTGTTTCCGAGGTCGAACTCTTGGTGAAGCGTCCACTGCCCTTCCAAAGGATCTGACGGAGGTTCAAGCCAGCCTCTCTTGAAGATCAGTTCCCCTCGACCGTCACCGTTGATGTCGCCAAACCCCAATCCATGGGGGGTAACGCCATCCCAGACCTTGTACTTCCGGAACTGTCCTGTGCCTTTTCCCGAGCTATCGCGGATGAGCTTGTAGACGAGCATCGGACTGCCAACCGTGTTCGGCACGATCTCCAGTTCTCCGTCTCCATCGACATCCCAAGCTCGTGTGGTTTCTATGTGACCGCACTCGTCGATCACATGAGTCTTCCACTCTAGGGTTTGGCCGCGTGGGTTCTCCCTCCAGTAGAGCGTCTTGCCAAACCATCCACCAGTGATGAAGTCCAAGTAGCCGTCTCCGTTCACGTCCAAGGGAATCGTGGAGAAATCATCGTAGTACTCTCCGAAAGCCGGCAAGTCGCATACCTTGTGCTTCTTCCAGTCCGGTCCCTCATACCAGTACCCTCCACACACGATGTCTAGGATTCCATCGTTGTTCACATCGAAGACACCGGCTGACTCGAAGGCCCCGCTATCCAGCTTGGTCTTCTCCCACTCAATCCTCCTGAATGTCAAGTCGCTCTTTTCGTATCAAGCTCACTTAATATGCACTCGACAAGCGGTGCCCTCCTCTGCGCTCTTCCAGAGGTACACACCGTCAAGGTTTATTTTCCCCATGTGAACCGGGCGAGTGGGTGGTATGCGTGAAGCTCATAATCGCTGATGATTACGACGGCATGAGCAGGAGAGCAGCCTCAATGGTGGCCGATGAACTGAAGAAGAACAGGAAGCTCGTACTGGGGTTGGCGACGGGCAGCACTCCTTTGGGTCTGTACAAGGAGTTGATCAGGATGCACAAGGAGGAGGGGCTAGACTTCTCAGGTGTCACGACTTTCAACTTGGATGAATACCTAGGTCTTGACCCGAACCACGATCAGAGCTACCACTACTTCATGTTCCACAACCTCTTCAACCACATCAATGTGGACAAGGATAGAGTGCACATACCAGATGGAAAAGCTAAGGATACGGAGGCCTTCTGTCACGAATATGAGAAGATGATCAAGGAGGCGGGAGGCATAGACATCCAGATCCTTGGAATTGGCGCGAACGGCCACATAGCGTTCAACGAGCCTGGTTCGACCGCCGATTCGAGGACAAGAGTGGTGAGCCTTACACCTCAGACGATCAAGGACAACGCCCGATTCTTCAAGGATGAGAGCGAGGTCCCACGTAAGGCCTTGTCGATGGGCATAGGTACGATTTCGGAGGCCCGGAAGATCATCCTTCTTGCCAGCGGGAAGAACAAGGCTGATGCCATCTTCAAGACCATGGAAGGACCTCAGGCTGTACAAGTGCCTGCGTCGTTGCTCAAGAAGCACCCAGACGTGACGGTGATAGTCGACAGAGAGGCAGCGTCCAAACTCACTCGAAAGTAGCCATCGAAGCAGCGCGCATCGAAGGGCTGTGGGTATGGAGTATCCAGTTTGATACAGTTCTGGTAGTTCATCATTTCTTGCGTTGCTGCCCGCAGGGCTAGTCGCATGTGCCGCAGTGTCGTACGTCTGGGGGGTCACACAAGGACTGGCAGTGTTCGTGTTGCTGGAGATCAACATAGCCGCATCGCTGACCATCAGCTCCGCGTCAACTGTTTCCTCGCTTCCGAGAGAACCCTCTGCGTGGAGTGAAAGAAGCATCGGTTCCGGACGCATGCTAATCCGCCTCGGATTGGTCATCGGTGGCATCATTCTGGCTGGGCTCTTTGCGTTCATGGCGATTACCACACCAATAGGAGAACCGGCGATGGTGGGACTGTCCGCTATTCTCATCGCGATCGCAGTGGCAATGTATCAAAGGCTTCGCGATGTGCCGCTGACATCCTGATCATCTTCTCGGGCGAAATCGAATCTATGGAAACGTGAAGAAGACTAAAGAAGGTCAGCCTCACTGAGGAATGGAGGCAGGATGGGCATGAACGGTTCAAGCAAAATGGGGCTATCGAGTTCAGAGGCGGAGAGGAAGCTGACGGAATTCGGCTTGAATCAGGTGTCGAAACCGTACGAAATAAGCTTCCTAGGCATCGCCAAGGAGGAGGTGACGGAACCGATGATCCTGCTCCTCTTTGGGGTTGGATTCTTCTACTCCATCTGGGGCAAGCTCGAGGATGCTCTTACGATACTCGCCATCATCCTAGTCTTGGTTTTCGTTGAGATATGGAACGAGTACAGGGCGAAGAAGGCCATTTCGGCCCTGTCGAGGATGGCCAGCCCTACGACGAAGGTCTACAGGGACGGCGAGGTCAAGGAGATCCTAACGGAACGTGTGGTTCCCGGCGACATTCTCCTTCTCACTCCCGGCACCCGCGTTGCCGCAGACGGAAGAACGATCGAGTCCTTCAGCCTCCTCGAGGATGAGTCCCATCTCACAGGAGAATCGTTCCCTCAGGAGAAGGAGAAAGGGGATGATGTCTACGCGGGAAGCCTCATCCTCTCGGGTGAGGGCAAGGCGGAGGTGTACGCAACGGGCAAGAGCACCAAGGTTGGCAAGATATCATCCCTTGCTCAAGAGATCAAGCCACCCAAGACACCGCTACAGCTGGCAATGAAGGATCTAGCAAAGAACCTGGTCTGGATAGCGACCTTCTTCAGCGTATCGATCCCGTTTCTGGGATTCCTGCGTGGCCAGGATCTACAGCAGATGATCTTGACCGGGCTCGCACTCGCCTTCGCCACCATTCCCGAGGAACTCCCGATAGTGATCACGATGGTTCTGGGACTCGGGTCGTACAAGCTATCGCATGAGAACTTCCTCGTGAAGAAACTCAAGGCAGTAGAGGTGCTAGGCAACACCACTGTCATTGTGACGGACAAAACCGGTACAATAACGGAGAACAAGATGCGTGTCGTGTCCGTGTTGTCAGAGAGACATAAGGAGATTACTCTGAAGGCTGCCTCTGAGGCGTTGACCGAACTCTCACTCACCCCCACAGACAGGGCCATTGCCGACAAAGCCACTGAGACGGGAATAGCGATCGGTCGCGGCGAACTCGTCAGAGAGCGGAGCTTCGGCGATCACAAGAAGACAAAATCCGTCGTGCGCAGGATCGAAGGCAATCTCAAGCTTGTGGTCATAGGCGCACCCGAGGAGATACTGTCCCTTACGAAGGGTGACAGGGCTGGAATCGATTCTCTGCTCGAAGGCGAGGCTGCCAAGGGCAGAAGGGTGATTGCAGTAGCGCAGAGGTTCCTCTCCTCCAACGAACTCGATGCTCCATTCTCAGACATAGAGAGGAACTTGGACTTCGTCGGTCTGATCTCACTAGAGGACCCGCCGAGGAAGGAGGTAGCGAGTACGATAAGACAGGTCGCCCGAGCCGGAATAAGGACGATCGTTGTCACTGGAGATCATCCCCTGACCGCGTCCAATATCGCGAAGAGCGTGGGAATACCATCAGAGAAGGTGCTGACCGGCGATGACTTGGACAAGCTCTCAGACGATGAACTACGCAAAGTCGTCAAGGAAGTCTCGGTCTTTGCTAGGACCACACCGGAGCACAAGTACCGCTTGGTCAAGGCGCTTCGCGAGAGCGGGGAGGTGGTGGCCGTGACTGGTGATGGCGTGAATGACACGCTGGCGCTCAAGGGCGCAGACATCGGAGTGGCGATGGGCATCAAGGGAACAGATGCCGCCAAAGAAGCAGCCGATATTGTGCTGGCCGACGACAACTATGTCACCATCGGCCACGGCATCTTCGAGGGTAGAAAGCTCTTTGACAACCTCACGAAGGGCATCAAGTACTACCTTTCAGTCAAGGTAGCGTTGGTACTGATCTTCCTCCTGCCTGTTCTGCTGAGCATTCCTCTACCATTCAGCCCGGTTCAGATAATCGTGCTTGAGCTATTCATGGATCTCGCAGCTTCTGCAGGCTTCGTGGCGGAACCTGCGGAGAGAACGATATTCAGCAGACCTCCGAGGAATCCAAAGGAAAGGTTCCTCAACTCCGGCATGATCAGGGGCATCTTCACGTCGGGCCTGAGTCTCTCTGCGGCTGTCGCGATCTCATACATGTACGCTCTCTCGCAGAACGTCTCTCAAATTCAGTTGCAGACTATTGCGTTCACGACTTGGATGATAGCTCATATCCTCCTTGCCTTCGTTTCACGCTCGGAGAAGGAGCCGCTCTACAGCCTCGGTGTGCTCAGCAACCGCCTGATGGATCTCTGGGCGCTGGGTGTGGCTGTCTTCCTAGTCCTCGGTTTGAGTGTTCCCAGCATAGGTCTGAATCTAAGGCTATCTTCGCTAACCCTCACACAGATCGGCATCATCCTCGTCATCTCATTCGTGACCATATTCTGGCAGGAGATAGGGAAGCTACTCTCCTTCAGGAGCGATGAGAACCTAAACGCTCCTAGTGCTCATGCATGATCTTCTAATCCAGCGAGTCATCGCACTGTGACCGTGTGAACAGTAACGCGTAGGATGGACGAGACCGGCTAGGTTTCAATCCGAAGGCTGGCATCCTAGTTGGGGTAGCTACCTGTACTGAGCACGAAAGGATGAGGAGCACAAGGTCTTGTGCTTCGAATCATATATACTCGGGCAGAGCGAGCGGCGAAACACGGCCGAACCGCATGGAGACACAGGCCAGTCAAACAACGTTTTCTTGGGATGCGGTCTTCTGGGAATCTTGGTCACCGCATGCTCGTGGTTTTTCACAACCCTCAAGCATGTGGAAGAGGCGGGGTCAGTCAACCAGTAGAGAGCAGACGCGTGGAGGGCAACCACGATACCGACCACATTGTTCATATCCCTCCTTTGCACAGGGGAGAAAGGGTGATGACTACGGGGTATGCCATAGAGACTGTTGATTTGGTCAAGAGGTATCCAACGAGCGCCAGAAGGGAGAGAGGCGTCTTTGGTTTTCACGGCGGAGGGCAAGTAACCTCTTTCGGCGGGATACTCAGCGCTCTCAGAGGGACTAAGGGACCTTTTGTCGAGGCTCTCAGAGGAGTGAACCTCAAGATCAAGGACGGACAGATCTTCGGCATATTGGGACCTAACGGCGCCGGCAAGACGACATTGATTAAGATCCTCTGTACTCTAGTCATCCATGACGAGGGTGAAGCCTATGTCAATGGGTTCGATGTCAGGAAAGAACCCGTCGAGGTGCTAAGAAACCTTCAGGCCGTCCTACCCGAGAGTAGAGGCTTCACTTGGAGGCTCACGGGACGACAGAACCTAGAATTCTATGCAATGCTCTATGGACTGAGGGAAAAGGAGGCGAAAGATAGGATTGACTATCTTCTGGAGCTCACGGGACTGAGCGAACGGGCGGATGACGGTTATCAGCGGTATTCTAGCGGGATGCAACGTAAGCTGTTGCTTTGTAGGGCCTTGCTTCGGAGTACGCCCGTACTGCTCTTTGATGAACCAACAGTGGGCTTAGACCCTGCCTCCGCGGCGGAATTTCGGAGCCTGCTGCATGACAGGCTAGCCCGAGAGGAGGGAAAGACCATCCTACTCAGCACACACAATCTTTTTGAGGCCCAGGGCATGTGCGATCGCATAGCCATACTCGACCGCGGGAAGATAGCCGCGAGCGACACGCCGGACAACATACGGTACATGATGTTCGATGAGAAGGTTTTCGAGATCACTTTCATTGACGCGACTTACAGCGATGAGCATGACAAGATGGTTAATGAGTTAGAGAAGATGCCTGGTGTTCATGGTGTCACCCCCGAGGTAGATCCTGAAAGAAACTTCATTGGAATATCGATACGAGTGAACAAGAACATGGATCTCTCCGATATCTTAGATATCATCATGAAGAGAGGATTGAAGACAAAGATGATAAACACCAAGGAGCCGACCATGGAAGACGCGTTCATGGCCATTACGAGACGGCCCAGACAACAACAGGCCTGGGGGTCATAGAAGGATGGAGATTCCGATAGAGCTCAAACAGATAATCGCTTTCACAAAAAGGGACTTCTACAGCTGGACAACCTACAGGGCTCTAGTGATCACCCAGATCATCAATATCTTCATAGGTGTCTTTTCGTGGGGGGTAGGCGCAGCCTATGTACAGAAACCGGTCATAGAGATGTACGGCAGCGACTACATCTCTTTCCTCTTAGTGGGAATAGCAGTCGGCAACCTCATACTGCCACTGGCACAAGGGTTTCAAGCGCTGAACCCCTGGACCCTTGAGACCATCCTGATGACGGGCATAAGCACTACTGTCTTCGTTATCGGCAACGTCATGTGGACATACCTCTTCTCCATAATCACATTCATCCCTTACCTTCTCATCGGCATCTACTTTTTCAATGTGAAGCTGAATGTAAACATACCTTCTGTCATTGTGGCCTTCACGATTTCCGCTGCCATATTGATCGGTTTGGCTATGATCTCCACAGGTTTGAGGATTGTGACCAAATCCACGGATCCTATCACGTGGATGATCAATGTCCTTCAGAACCTCCTTGCAGGGGTTGCATTTCCCGTGGTCTATTTGGACATCATATTCTTCCCCGGGGCCTCATCGGTTTCGTGGCTGCTTCCTCAGACATGGGTCTATCACCTCTGTCGGCTATCCATGCTGACCAACCCTTCGCTACTGAATCCTGCGATCCTAGTCGAGTTTTTGAAAGGATTCATTTTCGCTATCATACTCTTACCTGTTGGCTACAAGATATTCCAATGGGGATTGACTAGATCCAAACGAGAAGGAACCCTAGGCTGGTACTGACAACCCGGAAAACGAAGGGATTAGGCGGGCCCGGCGGGATTCGAACCCGCGTTTTTCGGCTCCGGAGGCCGACGCCTTGATCCGTACTTGGCCACGGGCCCGAAACCCCTAAGGTCCGGCAATACTAAAGTCTGTTCGCGAACGGGGTAGAGATCCTGTTCCAATAGCTTTCCCCCAGCTCCTCACATGGGCTGCATTCACTATCTGACCCAAGGGTGGCAAGCCGATATCATCTATAATCGAGGTAGTCTTGACTGCCCATGTCCGGCCCCACTAGAACCCACCTTCGTCATTACCTCGTCTTGAGCACGAGAAGCCTCACGTGAAGTATGCTGAAGGTGTAGATCTACAGAACCCAGTCACGCCGCGTCATCACACGAGGGCTCGGTGCAATGAGAAGTCGTACGCACAGGAGTGATGATTACGGTCAGCTTCGGGCAATGATAGTAGTTCTGGGCAGCAAAAGCAATAAACCCACATGATTATCCATAACAACGGGTGAAGGCTGATGTCGGAAAAAGCGGTGGTGAAGACCGAAGTAATATTCTATGACAAAGAGAAACCCAAAATGACCGGACCTATCGGTCAACTGATTCTTACTGATCGCAGGCTCGTGTTCATCAAGCCCTCTTCGCGTGGGCTCATAGCTAAGGTGTCTCAGGACTACTCCGGCAACATAGACGATGGCTTGAGGAACGAAGGAAGCACTGCGATCCCGTTGGGACAGATAATTGAGGCCAAGGTCGATTCCACTTGGGGCACGCCGTACCTAAGGGTGCGCTATAGAACTGAGTCAGGTGAGAACGCATGCTCCTTCATCTTCAGGGGTGGATCCTTGGAGGCAGGTGGCGTTTTCCTCGGAAGGAGGGCAATCGAACAACTGGCTGCGACCATAGAGCAGTTAAGGCAACAAGCTTCCACTGGATAGAAGGTCTATCTTTTCAACCCGTCACGTTGATGACTTGTTTGCATGCTCACATTTCCTTAAGAGCTGGGATTCCGAGTAGGTCCAGCACCTTCCCGAACACTATCACAAAGGCCTCTGTCAGGTGCAACCTTGAAGATCTGAGATCTGGGGGCTCCGCTGATAAGACTGGACAGGACTCATAGAATATGTTGAACTTGTCAGCCAGTTGCTTGGCGTATTGGGCGAGGTACTTGGGTTGCAGGTCCTCTGCCGCAAGCTTCACCCAGTGTGAGAACTTCGCCAGTTCCTTCACGAGCGTTACCTCTGGTTCTGATTTCAGAAGTTGCGGCAACAGTGGACCTTGCTCGTACGGTCCGGCCTTCAGGAGTATGCCGTAAGCTCGCGCATGAGTGTATTGGAGCCTCTGCCCTGTGTCACCGTCCAGCCTGAGTGCTTCTTCGATGTCAAAGACCATCAGGTTCTTCAGGTCTGCCTTGGCCAACGCGTATCTGATCGAGCCGACTGCTATCTCGGAGCCAACCAGGTCCAGCCACTCCTCTCTGGCGGACGGATTCCTCTTGCTGCTTTCGGACTTCGCCCTCTTGCCCAGCTCTGCCAATACATCCTCAGCGTTCACGACCAATCCCTTTCTCCCGGACATGTGAACGATCTTCCTTGGCCTGAACGACTCGTCCTTCGAAAGCTGATACGCTGTCTCTCCGGATAGCGCAACCACTTCGTAGAGGAAGGGATGATATGACTCCTTAGCTCTCTGGGACAAGAAGCCTAGAGCTTCCCTGACCACTGTCTGAGGGTACTCCTGACGTGAATCCACTACCGTGATCGCGAGGTCGACCCCGTTGTATCGTTCAGGAGAGCTTCCGCCCTTAGCATGATCCGTCGTCCAGAGGGTCTGGCCGTTAGGTTGAATTACGAAGGGCCTGTACTTGAAATCAATGTCAGGCTCTCCCACCTTCCACCACGCATACGCTATGTCCTTCCCGACGTACGTAGCAGTGCCATCTGATCTGATTAGAACCTCGTCCGGTTGCTCAAGCTTCGAGAAGACCTCCACGTCACCGAGCCTTATTGTGACCGCCCCCTTGTTCCTTCCGTCCTGCGGGCGTGAGATCCTGCCCCGCTTCTCCAGCGACGATATGGATTCCTCAAAGAGCCCGGACTTCACAATGTCGCTCTCCCAGTTCAGCAGGTCGAAAAACACGTTGGTGCTCCAGCAGGTCCGAAGCTGATCGGATACCACTCTCTCGGCGAAGAGCCTAGCGATCCTCGCTGTCTCGTTGTCGCCCTGCTCTATCTTGGATATGACCTCGCTCTTCTTCTTTGCCAGTTCCTCATCGCTCTCAATGGTCGAGTGGACTTCCGCGTAGACCCTTCCTGCATGGACATCGAACCTCTCGCCTTTGGGTTCCATCGGGCGTCCCATGTACAAGTGAGCCACCAAGTTGTCCGCGATCTGTGCGCCGCTGTCGTCGATGTAGTTCAGAACTCGTACCACATGGCCAGCGTATCGCAGCACCCTAGCCAAGCAGTCCCCGAGAACAGTATTCCTCAGCGTGCCTATGTGCAAAGCCTTATTCGGGTTTGAGTTCGTGTGCTCCACCAGTACTCTCTTCGGTTCCACGCCCTCTGGTCTCCCGTAGTCACTCCTGTTCCGCGATATGCCCTCAAGGACCGCCGCGCAATAGTCGAGTGGTTCGAACGTGAAGTTCAGATATCCGGACACTTGTCGGACCGACTTGACATAGCGATGAGCTTTGAAGTCGATCCGACGCGCTATCTGCTCAGCGACCTCCTTCGGGTTCTTGCGAAGCTGGTTGGCGAGTTGAAGGGCCACGGTTGTGGTCAGATCGCCGTAGCTTGGATCAGTGGGCTCTTCAACAGATACCTCGATGTCGTAGCCTGACTTACGTATGGCCTCGGTCAGGACGCGCTTGGTGTGTCCGACAGCTTCGGCGAACGACAATCCAGACGTGCTATTCCTTCACTTGATGAGTTAAAGCTATTGTGAAAGACTCTTCAGTCAACATCACTCTCTCTGCTTAGCGACTCGAAATCCCGCATGTACCCTTTGAGCCTAATACACAAGATCGGCTATTGCCCGCTTGACGTCATCCGGGCTTATCGTCTTTCTCTTGCCCTTGACCGTGTACTCGATCGATCTTCTGGCCAGCTTCCGTCCTTCCTTGAGCAGCAAGTCGTGAAGCACCAGCAATGCTTCAGCAGACACCCTTTCAACGGTCCTCGACTCTTTCATCTCAAGCTCAAGGACCTTCCTGATCGAGCTGTTGGGGAACACCCTTATTGAAGGCTCGATCCTTCTGCTCACCTTCTTCTGTTCCTCGTCCGGTGTCTTTGTCCCGGCGTCTGCCCCCGGACTTGCAGTGCTTTCCAAGGTGTCTGCGTCACTTCCGCGCCCTTTCTTAAAGGTTGCCGGCCCGCTCACTTCCTTCCCAGCTTCTCATCGAGCTTCCATTGCTTCTCCAGTTCCTGCAGGTTCGGGAAGGACTTCTGCAATACGGGAAGGTACATCTCGATCTCGCCCTTGGTCATGTACTGGAACTGATACTCGCCCAAGTACGGAGACGGCTCGCCCACCCTCTTGATGAATTCCAGGTGCATGAAAGGTTCTCCCTCCTTGATCTCAATCGGCTTCCTCTCGTTGTTCAGGTTGACCACTTCAAGGGCAAGCCTCCCCACGAAGCCGCTGTGCACCTTGGCAGCATTCAGGAAGGACAACCCATCTCTGCCGAACTTGCTCTTGGCGGTCAGGTGGGCCACCAAGTCAGTTGGGAGGAACACGATCTCCCTGGTGATAAGGTTCTGGTGCTCCAAGTACCTCAGGACCACCGTCTCCTTCACTGTTAGAATGTAGGAATCTCCATCGAGCAGTTGCTCATCGAACGGATGTACTACTTTGAAATCCCTGACGAGTTTCAGTATCTCGCTTCTGCCCAGTACAGTCATCGGCCTCTGTCCCTTCCTGCCAGCTTAAATGTTTGACAACTATCAGTCCGGAGATTGTGGACACTACCAAGACCAACGCGCCGTGATTCACCTGAGGAGATATACGGGCCCGCTGGGATTTGAACCCAGGATCTCCGGCTTCGCAGG
>Ga0315282_10002774_pt1 | contig 31821 bp, 21 predicted proteins | sample YL17G07_20_MG_FD_203693 | JGI IMG/M metagenome (GOLD analysis project Ga0315282, IMG submission 203693) | Sediment microbial communities from Yellowstone Lake, YNP, Wyoming, USA - YL17G07_20 | ecosystem: Environmental > Aquatic > Freshwater > Lake > Sediment | place: USA: Wyoming | collected... | reverse complement strand
GTGATGATCTGGCGGCCTTAATTTCCTGGTTGAGAACCAACGGCGAGACCGGCCGGGCGGACCGTTTGGCCCAGTGGCAGGCTTACTTCAAGGCTGGTGGAGAAAGCCTGGGACCGGCTGCCATCGAATGCTGCCTGCACCTCGCCGCCGATTTCGCCGAGACCAGCCTGCTCGTGCCGGGCAAATACACTGAGAACGTCTGGCAGTTCCTGCTTGAAACTGCTCCCCGCCACCGCTGGCGGTATGATGCCGAGTTTGTCTCCCGCACCCGGTTGGAATATCACCTGGGCATGCTGGGGACCGAAATCCTGAACCGGGCTTATCGCCGGCGTTTCCTGGCGGCAGCTAAAAAGGTGGTCATCGTGCCGCCCTGTATGCGCATCCGACCCGAGGAGCAGTGCCTGGCGCTGGCTACCCCTATGGGGTCAAAATGCCAGGGCTGTACGCCTGGCTGCCGGGTCAACAAGATTACCCAGTTGGGTGAAGAGCAAGGTTTTGCGGTTTACATCATCCCGGACCAACTGCGCGTCTTCCAATCCGGCAGCGAGAGCGGCAGCCTGGGGGTGGTGGGCGTCTCGTGCGCCCTGACCAACTGGAGCGGGGGTTGGGAGGCGGATGCGCTGGGCATCCCGGCCCAGGGCGTGCTGCTCGACTATGTTGGCTGTACCTATCATTGGGATATGGACGGCGCCGGCATTCTGACCGATACCAACCTGAATGTGCTCCTGAAAACAATCAAGGGCGGTTAGTGTCAACCTTCACCAGGTCGTAGGTGCGGAAAATTTCCGGCACCAGCACGCGCGCCTGGGGCACGCTTTCCTCGACCTGGCGTTTGAACAGCGCCAGGTCGATCTTGCGGATGGGTGGCCATCTCCATCGCGGCGGGGCAAACATCGGCCGCAGCGGGCGAGAGAGCGGGCTGAAGAAATCGTCCCAATGGATCGGCACCACCAGGCGCGGCTGGACACGCTGGACCAGCGCCTGGTAATGTTCTGGCGCCTGGTTAGGGTTGATCAACAGCACCTCGGCCAGGTTTGGCTGCTCCCCATGCTGGATGCGCAGACCATTCACCTGGATGTGAAAGCTGAGGCAGGTATCCATACGGTAATCCCATAGGCGCAGCGGCGGCTTCAGCCTGCGAGAAAGCGGGCGGTTGATGATCGCGTCGAGCGGTGTGCGCCCGTGATAGCCTTTGCCTGCCTCGATTTTAAAAACCCCCAGTTCCAACTGTGAGCCGGGGCCGATTTCATGGATTTGTCCTGCCGGGATGCCGGCCGCCGACAGGATTTGGCAGGTATTGGAAGAACCGTAGGCTGTCGCCCCACTGCTGCGCAGTATCTCTGGCACGTCCATCAGGTGGTCGTAATGGGCATGTGTCACCAGGACGAAGTCGCAGCGCGGCAGCCGGGCGGCGACCAGGTTGCGGTTGGGGGATACCCGCTTGCCCCACATTGCGCTGAAGCGGGGGCGGGTAAAGAAGGGGTCGATGGCCAGCACCTGCCCCCCGGCACTCAGTTCCACCCCGCCCACCCCCAACCAGCGAAAGCCAACAAAATCAGGGTCTTTGGGAATTCCTGTGGTGAAATCCCGGATTTGGGGATGTGAGTTTGCGTACGCACGCTCACACCCCCAAATCCGGGACCCTCCGCGGTAAATCTCAATGCGCCTTAAATTATCCATCCGCCTTATGGTAACATGTTTTATAATTAGAACCTGACCGAGAATTATGTGAGCCGCTTTTTTGAATGCCTTCAGCAGCTTCGCTGCCGAGGGCATTCAAAAAAGCGAATCTTCTCCTTCAAATTGCTAATCAGGAGAAATGATGCAGACTTTATCGATCAACCTTGCGGATATCCAGCGCCAGTTCCCGCGTTCGGCTGTTTATGACCTCCGCTGGGTGATGGTTTTTCATTTAAAATCTTCAGAGGAAAAACTATGATGGGAAACCTGATGGGACCTAACGTCCTGTGGCTGGCGGAGGCCGTCTGCCAGGTAATGGATCTCAAACCCAGCATGCGCGTGCTCGACCTGGGTTGCAGCAAGGTTCTCAGCTCGATCTTCCTGGCGAAAGAATTTGGCGTACAGGTGTGGGCCACGGACTTATGGATCGGCGCCAGCGAAAACTGGCAGCGCATTTGCGCCGCCGGCCTGCAGGAGCGGGTCTTCCTGATCCATGCCGAGGCGCGCAGCCTGCCTTTTGCCGACGAGTTTTTTGACGCAGTCATCAGCATGGATGCCTATCACTATTTCGGCACGGATGATTTATACCTGGGCTATTATATGTCCCGCCTGCTGAAGCCCGGCGGGCAGATCGGTATCACCGTGCCGGGGTTAAAGGCGGAGCTTGAACAGGGCGTGCCCGAAGAGCTCAAGCCTTACTGGGAATGGGACTTTTGCGCCTTCCACAGCCCGACCTGGTGGCGCCGCCGCTGGGAGAATACTCCAAACATAAAAGTCGAGCTGGCGGATAGCATCCCTGAAGGCTGGCAGCACTGGCTGGTCTGGCTGGAGCTGTGCCGTGAAAAAGGAGCGCGCTCGGACGAAAGGGAAGCCGAGTTGCTGCGCCTGGACGCCGGGCGCAACCTGGATTTCACCCGCCTGGTTGGACGAAAGGGGACCGGTTGAAGATGAGCGAACACCAATCCAAATCGTCCTTCGCAAATAAACTGGCGTTTTTTGCCGGCCTGGTGTTCGATTGGGTCCTGATCATCCTGGTCCTGGTGGGGGTTGGTTTCCGCTTCGGCTGGCGGAACTGGAACCAGGGTACCGGCCTGCACCCGGATGAGTACGGTCTGACCAACACCCTGACCCAGCTCAGCATCCCGAAGACGTTGTCCGAATATTTCAACACCCGTTTGTCACCCATCAGCCCCTATCGACGTTACAACCTCGCCGGTCAACCCGTCCAGGATGGCCCGGATAACCGCATGCGCTGGGGCCAGTGGCCGATCATCATCTACCGGGCAGCCGGCGAAATAACCGGTCAAACCGGCTACAACGAAATCCGCCTGTTGGGGCGCTGGATCTCGGCCCTGGCTGACACGCTTTCGCTTTTGTTTATTTTTCTGATCGGCTGCCGGCTGTTTAACCGACGGGTGGGGCTGCTGGCGGCGGCGCTCAGCGCCCTGGCGGTGCTGCAGATCCAGCAGTCGCATTTTATGACCGCCGATAATCTGGCAGGTCTGTTTACTACCCTGACTATGTATTGCGCCGTGCGCATCGCCCAGGAGGCCAGTCTTTACCGCCCGGCGGCGGGCAGCCCGGACCGACCTGCCGGGCGCGGCTACCAGCCCGCCCGCCGCGCCTGGTTGTGGTACGCGCTTTTCGGGGTGACCTTTGGCATGACGCTGGCTTCCCGCATTAACCTGGCCCCGCTGGCCGGGATGGTCTTGATCGCGGCTTTCATCAGCATTGCCGGGCTGACACTGCGCAGTAAAAAAGACCTGCGCCGTATTGCCGTTGTGGTGCTTGGTTATCTGGTCGTGTCTGGCCTGATGGCAGGCCTGACCTTCCGCCTGACGCAGCCGATGAGCTTCAGGGCTGCCCGCGGTGACACCTCTTTCTTCACCCTCCACCTCAACCCGGATTGGGTGGAGAGCATGAAAGTGGCCCAGAACGAATCCAACGGCATTGGCGGCGGGCCGCCTGGCGAGCAGTGGGCGGGGCGCTTGCCATTGGTCTTCCCGCTGGTCAACATGGTCATGTGGGGGATGGGGCTGCCGCTCGGCATCATGGCCTGGCTTGGTTTTGCCTGGGCGGCCTGGCAGACCTTCCGTTATGGTAAAAACTGGAGCGCCCACCTGCTGCCGCTGGTCTGGGTTGGCGGTTATTTCCTGTTCATGGGGACGCGCTGGGTGAAGTCGGTGCGCTATTTCTTACCGATTTACCCGTTTCTGTGCCTGCTGGCGGCCTGGGCTATGCTGGAGCTGTGGTCCCAACGCAGCGCCCTGTCGCATCCGCCACAGGATTCGGTGGCGGCGGGCCGGGCTGTATCCAAACCCCGGCGGCTGGGCTGGCTGTTGCCGGCCCTGGTCTGCGGGGTAGTCATCCTCGGGACGCTGGCCTGGGCCTGGGGCTTCATGCACGCCGTCTACATGCAGGTTCACACCCGCATCCAGGCCTCTGAATGGATCTACCAGAACATCCCAGCCCCGTTTAACCTGGCTGTAGATACGGGTGCCGGCGCCCAGAATATACTGGTCTCGGCGCCGGATAACCTGCTGGTCGTGCCGGACCATCCGGCTGTCCAGCCATTCACCCTGGAGACCAGCGGGAAACTGGAGGGCGTATCCATCCCGCATCTTGCCCTGTCGCCTTACAGCCAGGGGACCGCCAGTGTCAAGGTGGTCGTATCATCCGACCCACTCGGCCAAAACACTCTCGACGAAGTGGATTTCCAGGTTGGTACGCCGGCGGGCGGCACGGGTGGCTCACCCATCCAGGCCAATTTCCACGGCGCCGCGCTTGAGAAAAATACGCCCTATTTCCTGGTGGTTTCAGCCGGCGGCGGTGAGGTGACTATCACCCGCAGTGTGGTTTCCAACGAAGACTGGGATGAGGGCCTGCCGTTGGTGATCCAGGGGCGCAACCCCTTTGGCGATTTATACCGCGGCCTGACCATGGAAGTGCGTTGGTACGACAACGAGGATAAACGCCAGATGTTCCTGCAAAACCTGGCCCAGGTGGATTACATCATCCTCCCCAGCCAGCGCGCCATCTGGAGTGTGCCGCGCCTGCCGCTGACCTACCCGATGACCCTCGAATATTACCGGGCGCTGTTCGATGGGCACCTGGGCTTCGACCTGGTGGCGGAGTTCGATTCACCCATCCAGTTTGGCTCGCTCAGTATCTCCGATGTGGGGGGGACCTTTGCCTGGGGATTAAAAGCGAAGCTGCCGCTCTTTAACAACAACCTGCTGGCGGCGGAAGAGGCCTTCAGCGTGTATGACCACCCGCCGGTCTGGATCTTCAAGAAGCGCGCCGATTTCGATCTTCAGAAGGCCTACCGGTTACTGGGATCGTTTGACCTGAGCCAGGTGGTGGTCCAGTCGCCGCGCCAGTCGGTCCCGCTGAAGACAGAGCCATGAAATGAGGAAATCTCCGAATTTGAGCTGTTTGCAGATGCGAAGCATCTGCAAACAGCTCAAATTCGGGGTTGTCTTTTTTTATTCAGAAGGGCAAATATAGGTGACAATGTGACAGACATTGATACAAATCAGGCGATGGCCGAATTCGACCGGGAGGTAGATAGAAACTTCCGCTGGAACTTTGCCGTCAATACTCTCGATATTGCGTTTATCATGTTTGGCCTGAACCTGATCTCCCAGGCCACCATCATGCCATTATTGGTAAGCCAGCTCACCTCCTCAAAAATCATCATTGGCCTGATCCCGGCAGTTTACAGCCTGGCTTTCTTGCTGCCGCAGCTTCTGACGGCGAATTACACCGAGGGGCTGCGCCGTAAAAAGCCGTTTACGGTGCTGATGGGCGGCCTGGGAGAACGCACTCCCTGGCTGTGGATCGGGTTCGTTTTGTGGTTCCTGGCGAAACCGGCTCCAACCGCCGCGTTGGTGGGTTTTTTCTTCTTCCTGGCTATGTCGGCGGCGTGCAGCGGTATTTGTACCCCGGCCTGGTATGACATGATTGCCAAGGTGATCCCTCTCAAAAAGCGCGGGCTGTGGGCAGGTGTTTCGAACAGCCTGGGGGCTTTCCTGGGGATTGCCGGCGCCGGGGTGGCAGGCAGCATCCTGGTGGGTTGGGCATTTCCGCAGAATTTTGCTATCTGCTTCTTCCTGGCTTTTACTGCGACAGCTATCTCCTGGGTCGGGCTGGCGCTGAACCGTGAACCGGTCAGTCCCACCGTCAAGCCGCCCAGCAGCCTGCATAATTACCTCAAGCAGCTTCCCGGTGTTCTGCGCCGCGACCATAATTACATCCGTTTCCTGGCCAGCCGCACCGTTGCCAACCTGGGCGGGATGGCTGCCGGTTTCTTCATGGTCTACGGGATGGAACGATTTTCTTTCAGAGGGACCGAAGTGGGCGCCCTGACCGGGGTATTGATTGGCAGCCAGGCTGTGATGAACCTGCTGTTGGGCGCACTGGGCGACCGGCATGGGCATAAGGGTATCCTGGTGAGCGTTTCATTCAGCCTGGCGCTGGCTTCGGCTGCCGCCTGGCTGGCTTCATCCCCGGCCTGGATGTATGTGACCTTTGCCCTGTTGGGGGTCGCTTATGCGGGATATTCGGTTTCGGGGATGAACATCATCCTAGAATTTTGCGCCCCGCAGGACCGTCCAACCTATATCGGCCTGACCAACACCCTGCTGGCGCCAGGGGTGGCGTTGGCGCCGCTGATCGGCGGTTGGCTGGCAACCTGGCTGGGGTATCGTCCTATGTTTGTGGCAGCCGTGCTGGTCTCCCTCCTGGGAGGCCTGCTGGTGGCCTGGTGGGTGCGCGAGCCGCGCCATGAATCGGAAAAAGAACCGCTCAGCCGGCAGGATGAGGTGCAGCATGTCTTATGAAGATGGGTGGGCAGCCCTGAACCTGGAAAAACCAAAACGCATCCCGCGCACCGAGTATTCGGCCGAGATGCATTGGGACTTGTTGAAGGCGGTGACCGGTATCGCTGTGGGCGTGGGCAGTTCCGCTGAGGTCAAATCCCGCGCCGCCAATGCCTTCATGCAGGCCTGGCATTACGACTTTTTCTGGAGCACGCTGATCGACGAGCATGAATTTGGCGAGTTTGCCACCGACATGGGCCACGCCGAATACATGGCCGGCGGCGAAGACCGCAGGGATACGATCGTTTGTCCCTATCAGGATGTGGAAGACGTGTTGAGCTTTGATTACTGGGAGAAACTGGGCGTGAAAGACCGGCAGGCGCTGACCCGGCAGTTCGAAGCACACTACCAGGCCAATCTGCGCGACCATCCGGATGGGGTCAACATGACCGGGATTTATACAACGCTGATCTCGGGCTTTATCCTGCAGTTTGGCTGGGATATGCTCCTGCTGGCGGCGGGGACAGACCCGCTCAGGTTCGGCGATTTAGCTAACCGCTATGCCGCCTGGGTGCAGCAGTATTTCGATGCCCTGGCTGAATCCAACGTGCCGGTGGTGATGGTGCATGACGATATCGTCTGGTCAGCCGGCCCGGTCTTCCACCCGGCCTGGTACCGCCAGTATATCTTCCCGAATTACCGAAAATATATTTCTCCGCTGCTGGATGCCGGCAAGAAAGTGCTGTTCTGCTCGGACGGCAATTTTACGATCTTCATTGATGACATAGCTGCGCTGGGTTTTCACGGGTTTGTGTTCGAACCGCTGACCAGCCTCGAAACCATCGTCGAGAAATATGGCCAGACGCACGTGATCGTCGGTAATGCCGACACCCGCATCCTGTTGCGCGGCAGTAAGCCGCAGATCCGCGCAGAAGTCGAGCGCTGCATGTCGCTGGGGCGTGACTGCCCGGGCTTCTTTATGGCAGTCGGCAACCACATCCCGCCTAACACGCCGGTGGAAAACTGCCTGTACTACAACCAGGTGTACGAAGAACTATGCCAGCGCTGAGCTGGCAGCCTGGACTCCTAAATCATCTATCAAAAGAGGAAAATCCGATGAATGCTCCACAACCAAAAAACATTCGCTTTGAGACGACCTGGGAGTCGCTCAAACAGTACAGCGCCCCGCAGTGGTACATGGACGCCAAGTTTGGCATTTTCATCCATTGGGGGCTCTATTCAGTCCCGGCTTTCGGCAACGAGTGGTATCCGCGCAACATGTACATACAGGGTTCGCCAGAGTTCGAGCACCATCTCAGGACCTACGGCCCGCAGGATAAATTTGGCTACAAAGATTTCATCCCGCTGTTCAAGGCCGAGAAATACGACCCGAGCCACTGGGCTGCCCTGTTCAAGAAAGCGGGCGCCCGCTACGTGGTGCCGGTGGCCGAGCATCACGACGGCTTTGCTATGTATGACTGCTCGTTTTCCAGGTGGACTGCGGTAAAAATGGGACCGAAGCGCGACCTGATCGGCGAGCTGGCGGCAGCCGTGCGCAAGCATGGCCTGGTCTTTGGCCTTTCCAGCCACCGGGCTGAACACTGGTTCTTCATGAACGGCGGCCGGTCCTTTAAATCGGATGTGCAGGACCCGCGCTATGAGGATTTCTACGGTCCGGCCTGTGCTTATGCCGATGCTCAAGACTCCGCAGCATGGAAGAGTTTGGATTGGATTCCCAGGCCGCATGCCAAACATCTGGAAGACTGGCTGGCGCGTACCTGTGAGCTGGTTGATAAGTACCAGCCGCAACTGGTATGGTTTGACTGGTGGATCGAACAGACCGTTTTCCAGCCTTACCTGCAGCGTTTCGCCGCCTATTATTACAACCGCGGGGCCGAATGGAAAAAAGGGGTGGCGATCAATTATAAGAATAAATCCTTCCCGGTGGAGGCGGCTGTATATGACATCGAGCGCGGCCAGCTGGCCGGGACCAATCCCCATTTCTGGCAGACCGATACCTCCATTTCGAAGAATTCCTGGGGCTATGTCAGCCAGCAGGATTATAAGACCGCCGAAAACCTGGTGGGCGACCTGGTGGATATCGTCAGCAAAAATGGTACGTTGTTATTGAATATTGGGCCTCGCCCGGATGGCACCATCCCGCAGGAGGAAGAGCAGGTCCTGTTGGAGATCGGCGAGTGGCTGGCAGTGAACGGCGAGGCCATCTACGGCACGCGCCCGTGGAAGGTGTACGGTGAAGGTCCGACCGCCATCCCTGAAGGCGGTTTCTCCGATACCCAACGCGCAGCCTTCACCGGGCAGGATTTTCGCTTCACCACCAAAGAGGGATCGCTTTACGCCATTGCACTGTCCTGGCCGGGAGAAGAAGCAGTGATCACCACGCTGGGCAGTGAGGCGGGCGGCGTTTTAGATGTGCGCCTACTCGGCAGCCAGGTGAAAACAAACTGGTCGCAAGACAAACGCGGTTTAAAAATCAAACTGCCGGCTGAGAAACCCTGCCGGTATGCCTATGCTTTCAAGGTCACTCTTAAATAGAGATTTGACCCCCTGCTGCAACTCGTTGTACAGGCCCGGCCTGCCGGCCAGGAAATTATTTTATCAGTCGAGGTGGTCATCAACCGGTTGAGCGATGCTTATATACCAGCGCGGCGAGCCGACCGAAAGCGATATTTTGCTCGAGGCGATCGGCGAGATCACGATTGGGACCATACAAGAAACGCAGTAGTTTGTCAATTCTCATCCTTTAGTTTGTAGTGACGACTTTAGCCGTTGCTTCTGTGAAAGAATCGGCTGACACCCAGGGTGCATCCGCAGGTGTGAGCCGTTACTACGAGCCCATACTATTATCTTTGACAGAATAGTACCTCATTAAATAAGTTTTGATAGTTGAAATTTGCCAAAAGCCAGGAAGGAGTTGGCAATGGCGAAGAAATACATCGTAGACTTGAACAAAGATGAAAAGGCACAATTGGTTGCTCTGACCCAAAAGGGTCGCCCAGGCGCCAGAAAAATCAAACGAGCAAACATTCTGCTTTTGGCTAATTCTGGGAAGCCTGATTTTGAAATTGCTGAACTTTTACATACAAGTTGGTTGACGGTTCTGCGCACTCGACGTAGATTTGTGGAAGGCGGTCTGGACTTTGCGCTGAATGAGTTACCTCGGGCGGGTGGGCTGCCTAAAATCGATGACAAGATCGAAACGATCCTGATGACCTTGGCCCAAAGCCAGCCCCCGAGTGGGCGCGTATGTTGGACGCTGCAATTGCTGGCCGATCGTTTGGTTGCACTCACTCGGTTGGAGAGCCTCTCGTATGAAGCAGTGCGCCTGGTGCTAAAAAAAACGATCTCAAACCCTGGCAGCGTCAGAAATGGTGTATCCCAACTGTCATTGGTGCTAAATTTGTCTGGCGCATGGAAGATATCCTGGATCTTTACGCCGAGCCTTATCAACCAGCCTTTCCAGTGATCTGTTTTGACGAGGTGCCCTATCAAATGATGAGTGAAACCAGGCTTCCTTTGCTAGTGCGGAATGGAAAACCAGGGTGTTATGATTTTGAGTATCGGCGGGAAGGCACTTGTAACCTGTTCATGTTTTTGCAGCCCCTGGCAGGTTGGCGGCACGTCAAAGTCACCGATCAGCGAACCAAACAGGATTTCGCTGGGTGCATGCAGGATCTGATTGAAATTCATTTTCCAGAAGCCGAAAAGATCCGGGTGGTGTTGGATAACCTCAATACCCATTCACCCGCTGCCTTTTACGAGGCTTTTTCGCCTCAGCAAGCGCGGTACCTGACCAAGAAACTTGAGTTTCACTACACGCCCGAGCATAGCAGTTGGTTAAACATGGCCGAAGTCGAAATTTCTATTCTGACCGAACAGTGTTTAGATCGCAGGTTGGGTAGCCAAGTAATCGTTGCAAGCGAAGTCGGTGCTTGGGAAACTGAACGGAACGCTGCCCGGGCAATCATCGATTGGCGTTTCACGATCCCTAATGCCAGGGATAAACTCAAGAAATTGTATCCGGTGAGAGAAGAACAATGATTGACCATAGCTCATCCAACGGCGCGGTTGCAGCGGACACGCTCCGCGTGCGGCTGAACCGCGCCGTTGGGCGGCGGAGTGGATCCTTCACCTTGCTGCTTTTCCAAGGCGGTAATGCACGATACGCACCACCCTGGCGATGAATGGGAAATACCGCATGAGCTGGAAGGCACCCAGGCGCGGCTCTGGCTTGTCGAAGTAATACCACTGGCTGAGCAGGCGAATGCCGGGCGCCCATGCTTCCACATCCCGATCATCCTTCAGTCCCCAGTGCGGCTGCGCCACAGCCGCCGGGCGCGGATGAAAGCGAACCACCACCGGCGAGTACGCCTCACACACCAGCTCCGCGCCGGGGAAGCGCTCGGCGAGCGCCTGCACCAACCGTTTGACGTCGGCTTCTTCCAGGTAGACCAGCATACCCTCAGCCAGAAAGAGGATATGCTTGCCCGCCTGGCCGCTCAGGGCATCCATCCACGGGAAATCGAGCACCGAACCCCCAATGAAATGACTACGCGGTGTCTCTTCAAGCAGCTCTTTCCGCAGCTCGATAACCTCCGGCAGATCAAGACCGTACCAGTTTACTTGCCCGTTATCGACCCGCTCGAAGCGGGTGTCGAGCCCGCAGCCCAGGTCGACGATCACCCCATCGGGGTGCTCTGCCAGGAACGCCCGTGCCAGCCGGTCGAACTCTCTCATGCGCAGCAGGAAATTGACCTGTTCGTTCTTCATCCTCTGGACGCCGGAGAAGTCACAGTCGAGCTGGCCGACCAGCTCCACTGCCTTGGGATCTCGTACCAATGCATCGGGGCGCTGGCTCTCCATCGCCCGAAAATACAATGGTATCAGGAGCGTCTGGGAGACTGTGTTCAGGTTGCGGAAAGAATGTGTGGGCATCTGGTCCTCCTCTTTCGCGAACCGATCTAGCCGTCCTACTATTAATTATACGGCGTTACACTATACGGTGAATAAACAGTATAGCCAAACATTTCCAATGTAATATACTGCATATTTGCAAGGCTATGATACTATTTTGTTCTGGCGTCTGTCCTGACACCCATTAATATTCTTACACGATCCTTACACAGGGGAGTTTCCCATGGGTGATCTGGCTTCACCAAAGCCCAAAAAGCTGCTCGATCCACTGCGTGATGCCAGCGGGCTTGGATATTGCCTGAGAGCAGGAAAAACTCGAAGCAAGAAAAATGCCTGTAAATCGCGCCGACTCCCACACATCGGCTGCACGCTGTGTTGGGCACGCCCTTGCTTTCAAGCACCCATATTGGCAGAAATTAATGTACTTTATCGAGCGACGCCGGACCTCTCTCAAATCGTGCTGCCTATCAAAACTTTTTTGATGAAGTACTAGTAGGTTTCATGGTAAATTATGATTAACACAGGCATCCTGAATCCACACATTAATTCGCTGCTGGCGCGGGTGCGGCAAACCAACCTGTTGGTAATTGCTGATCGCGGCTTTCCGTATTGGCCCGCCCTCGAGACCGTCGATATTTCCCTGATGGACGACATCCCCACTGTACTGCAGGTGCTCAACGCCATCCGTCCGAACTTTGCCATTGGCGAGATATTCATGACGCAGGAGTTCCTGACAGCCATCCCACCGGAGGTACGCGCGCCCTTTGCCAGAGCGACCGTCGATATCCGGCTCAATTATGAGGCGCACGTCGAGCTCAAACAACGCGTCCCCGGTGCGGTTGGCTTGATCCGCACGGCTGACACCATTCAATACGCCAACATGATCCTGGTGTCGGCGTAAGGATTTCCGCTTTACCATCAAAGGCGGCGCGCTCTATGCCATCGCCCTGGCCTGGCCGGGCGCGGCGGCGGGGCCGCTTTTACACAATGTCGCGCAAGACAAAACATTCCACTTACCTTGCGAAGGTCCCCAAAAAACGGGGATGATGAAGAAACCTTCGCAAGGTACCCACAGGATGCTACCGTAAGGTTGCCGGGCTTGGTATAATTCATCCATTCTAAATCTAACCAATCTGTGATCTCCACCCCATCGAGCACACCGAAGCGTGCGTGTTCTCGGCGGTGAAATTTCTACTGGAGCCCCTATGTCTCAACCTCTCGACTTTCAATCGATCATGTTAACCTTGCAGCAGTTCTGGGCGAAGCAGGGATGTCTTATCTGGCAGCCTTACTACTCGCAGGTGGGCGCCGGCACCAACAACCCCGGCACTTTACTGCGCGTCCTCGGTCCCGAGCCGTGGAAGGTGGGCTACGTCGAGCCTTCTGTCCGCCCCGATGATGGGCGCTACGGCGAGAACCCCAACCGCCTGGTACAGCATTACCAGTTCCAGGTGATTCTCAAGCCCGATCCTGGCAATCCGCAGGAGCTGTACCTGCAGTCGCTCGAGGCGCTGGGCATCAACCCGCGCCAGCATGACATCCGCTTCGTGGAAGATAACTGGGAATCACCCGCCTTGGGCGCCTGGGGCCTGGGTTGGGAAGTCTGGCTGGACGGGCAGGAGATCACCCAGTTCACTTACTTCCAGCAGGCAGGCGGCACCGTGCTCGACCCGGTGTCGGTTGAAATTACCTACGGGCTGGAGCGCATCGCCATGCCCTTGCAGCGCGTGCGTAATTTCCGCGACATCCACTGGAACGGCGAGCACACCTACGGCGACGTCAACCTGCAGGCCGAGCAGGAGCACTCGCGCTACTACTTCGAGGTGGCAGACGTCGAGCGCCTTCGACAGATGTATAACCTTTATGAGACCGAGTGCGAAGCGGCGCTGGCCAAAGGGCTGGTGCTGCCGGCTTATGACTATATTTTGAAATGCTCGCACACCTTCAACGTGCTCGATTCACGCGGCGCGGTCGGGGTGACCGAGCGCCAGGCGCTCTTCGGGCGGATGCGCGAGCTGTCGCGCCACGTGGCCGAGACTTATTTGGAACAGAGGCAGCACCTGGAGTTCCCCTGGCTGAAAGAGGAAGACAAAACAGTTGTAACCGGCACGGACGCGGCCAGGGCCGTCTCCGGCAGCGCAGTCTCACGCCCGGTGGTGCTGGCAGCCAGCGATTTCCTGTTCGAGATTGGCACCGAAGAACTGCCGGCGTCGGATTTGCAAGCGGCGCTTGACCAGCTTAAAGAACGCCTGACCCCTTTGCTGGATGAGATGCGCCTGGCGCATGGCGAGGTGCGTATTTTGGGCACACCGCGCCGCCTGGTGGTGGTGGTGAAAGACCTGGCCGCGGCGCAGCCTGATCGCACCATCCTGGTCAAAGGCCCGCCTGCCAGCCGCGCCTTCGATGCCATGGGCCTGCCCACCAGGGCAGCCGAGGGCTTCGCCAAAAGCCGCGGCATCGAGGTGAAAGCCTTGCAGGTGCGCGAGATCGACGGCGGCAGCTACGCCGTGGCCGAGATCCAGGAGAGCGGCCGCCTGGCAGTCGAAGTGCTGGCTGAAGCGCTGCCTAAACTGATCGCTTCTCTGCATTTTGACCGGCCAATGCGCTGGAACGCCAGCAACGTGGCTTTTTCGCGCCCCATCCGCTGGTTGTTGGCGTTGTTTGGCGGGCAGGTGGTGCCGTTTGAATATGCCGGGCTTACATCCGGGCGCAAGACGCGCGGCCTGCGCTTCTTGGCGCCGGCCGAGGTGGAAGTCAGTCATTTGCAGGATTACTTCAGTTTCCTGGCCGGCCAGGGTATCCTGGTTGACCCGGCTGAACGCCGACAGGTTATTGCCGAACAGGTCACCCGCCTGATGGCCAAAGCCGGCGGGACGCCCAAGATTGACGACATCCTGCTGGATGAGGTTTATCAATTGGTCGAAGCGCCGACTGCGCTGCGCGGCCAGTTCGACGAAGCCTACCTGCGCTTGCCGCCTGAGGTGCTCATCTCTGTCATGAAGAAACACCAGCGCTACTTCCCGGTGCTGGCCCCTTCCGGGCGGCTGCTGCCCAATTTTATCGCCGTGCGCAATGGCGACCGGCAGCACCTGGATATCGTCGCCGACGGCAACGAGCAGGTCATCCGGGCGCGCTATGCCGACGCGGCCTTTTTCATCGACCAGGACCTGAAACATGGGAGGCTGGATGATTACTTGCCGCGCCTGGGTACCCTCATGTTCCAGACCAAACTGGGCTCGATGCTCGATAAATCCCAGCGCATTACCCGCTTGGTCGAACCCTTGTTGCCGCTGCTGAACGTTGAAGAAGACGAGGCGGTGGTTGCCCGCCGGGCGGCAGTGCTGTGCAAGGCTGACCTGGTCAGCCACATGGTGATTGAAATGACTTCGCTGCAGGGCATCATGGGACGCTACTATGCGCTGCATGCCGGGGAGAGCGAGGCTGTGGCGCAGGCAATTTTCGAGCACTACCTGCCGCGTTCTGCCAGCGACCCCCGAAGTGCTGGGGGTGATAGTGTGCCATCTGCCAGACCCGGCCTGCTGCTTGGGCTGGCCGACCGGCTGGATACGCTGGCTGGCCTGTTTGCTGCCGGGATGGCTCCCACCGGCACCAAGGACCCCTTCGCCCAGCGACGGGCGGCCCTCGGCCTGGTGCAGGTGCTGACCGCCTGGGACCAGGATATTGACCTGCGCCAGGGGCTCAAGCTGGCCTCTGACATCTTGCCCATCCCCTCCACGCCCGAAGTGCAGGCGGCCTGCCTGGAGTTCATCAGCGGGCGGCTGCGCGGCTACCTGGTCGAACAGGAAGGCTACCACTACGACGTGGTGGATGCAGTCCTGGCGGCCCAGTCTCACAACCCGGCCGGCGCGGTGCGGGCGGTCAAACAGCTTGCGGTTTACGTGGCGGCGCCGGATTGGTCGATCACCCTGCCGGCCTACGCCCGCTGCGTGCGCATCACCCGCGACCAGGCCCAGGTTTACCCGGTCGATCCGGCCGCCCTGGCCGACCCGGCCGAGCAGGCGCTGTATGCCGCTCTGCTCAAAGCCGAGGCCGCCGTGCGCAGCGCCAGCTCGCTGGATGGCTTCATGCAGGCTTTCCTGCCGGTGATCCCCGCCATCAACCGCTTTTTCGAAGCGGTGATGGTAATGGCAGATGACCCCGCCGTGCGCAGCAACCGCCTGGGAATCCTGCAGCGCATCGCTGCCCTGCCGCAGGGTGTGGCCGACCTGTCGAAGTTGGAAGGATTTTAGCTCGCGGGGTGTACCAGGTGGAATAATTGTGAGGTTCCATGCCCATCCACATTCACGGCGCGCGCGAGCATAATTTGCAGGGCATCGAGGTCGAGATTGGCGCCGGGCTGACCGTCGTCACCGGCGTGTCGGGCTCGGGCAAGACTTCGCTGGTCTTCGATACCCTCTACCACGAAGCCCGCCGGCGCTTCCTGGATATTTTTGCAGTCGGGGTTACCTCCACACGGCTGGCGCCGGCGCACGTTGATAGCATCAGCGGGCTGGGCCCGGCGGTGGCGGTCGGGCAGAACCTGCTCAACCGCAACCCCAATTCCAACCTGGCCAGCGCCTCCGGCCTGCACCCCTTCCTGCGCCTGCTGTATGCCCGCTTCGGCCAGCGGGCATGCCCGCGCTGCGGCGCGGCGCTGCAGGTCTACACCCCCGATGAAATCCTGGCACGCCTGCTCACCATGGCGCAATCCGGCCCATTGCGCCTGCTGGCCCCCTTGCTGCGCCAGGTGCCGGGCAGTCACGCTACCCTGCTGGCGGCGCTGGCCGAGCGCTTCGGTCCGGCGGCTCTGCTGGTAGATGGCAGCGCCTGGCAGGGACAGATGCTGCTGCCCGCTGTGCGCCACGACCTCGACCTGCAAATGGCCCAACTGGAACGCGGCGCTCCCTCGCAGGTCATCCGCCAGGGTTTGCAGCAGGCCTGGGCATTGGGGGTTTACGCGGTGACCGCCGTCTCTTCAGCTGGTCACGAAACCCTGTCGCGCGCTCCGCTGTGCCTGACCTGCGGGAGCTGGTTTGGCGAGCTCAGCCCGGTGCAGTTCCACCAGGCCTGCCCGCACTGCCAGGGCCAGGGCTGCGCACGCTGCGCCCACACCGGTCTGTCGCCGGCCGCCGCTGCCGTGCGCTGGGAAGGGCTGCGCTTCCCCGATCTGCTAGCGCTCAGTGTGGAGCAGGTGCAGGCGCGCTTCGCCGCGGCGGCTAAAAATATCCCGGCGCCGCGGCTGGTGCAGGAGGTCCAGCTACGCCTGGAGGCGCTGAGCCGGGTCGGGCTGGGTTACATTTCACTCGACCGGCCCTCGCCGACCCTGTCACGCGGTGAGGCGCAGCGCGTGCGCCTGGCGCTGATGCTGGTCAGCCGGCTGGAGGACATGCTTCACGTGCTGGATGAGCCCACCATTGGGCAGCACCCGGCGGATGTTCAGAGACTGATGCCGGCCCTGCGTGACCTGCCCGGACCGGTGGTGTTTGTCGAGCACGACCGGACGGCTGCCGCGCAGGCTGACCAGGCCATCGATATCGGCCCCGGCGCCGGGCGGCAGGGTGGGCAGGTGGTCTTCAACGGCGCGCCGGCCCAACTGTGGCAGGCAGACACTGCCACCGGGCGTTTTTTCAGCCTGCGCCAGCGCCTGTCCCCACCCCAGGCGCGACCCATGCCAAAACAATTCCTGACCATCCGCGGCGCAAACCTGCGCAACCTGCGGGAGATCGATGTGCCCATCCCGCTCGGTCGCCTGACCGTGGTCACCGGGGTCTCGGGTTCGGGTAAGAGCACCCTGGTGGAAGACGTGCTGGTCGCCAGCCTGCAAAACGCCCGGCCAACTGGCTGCCAGGCCGTCGAAGGCGCCAGGCTCAAGCCGCTGATGGTCGACCAGAGCCCGATTGGGCGCAACCCGCGCTCTAACCCGGCCACTTATACCAAACTGGCCGACCTGCTGCGCGACCTGTTCGCGGCGGGCAGCAGCTTATCACCCTCGCATTTCTCGTTCAACCGCCCGGAAGGCGCCTGCCCCACCTGCAGCGGGCTGGGAGCGGTCGAGGTTGCCATGCGCTACCTGCCCTCCACCTGGGTGCCGTGCTCTGACTGCGGCGGGCAGCGTTTCAGCGAGGAGGTGCTGACGGCACGCTTGAGTTTCGATGGGCAGAGCTATTCGATTGCCGATTTCCTCGAGCTGAGCGTGGCCGAGGCGCTGCCGCTGATGCGTGCCGAAACCCGCCTGCCGGATGCCAGCCGCCAGGCGGCGCTGCGCATCCTCGAGGCGTTGATGGACATCGGGCTGGGTTATCTCACCCTCGGCCAACCTTCAACCACCCTTTCAGGCGGCGAGGCACAGCGCGTCAAGCTGGCTAAAACGCTCAGCCTGAAATCGCTTGCCAACCAGCTTTTAGTGCTGGACGAACCTTCCAGCGGGTTGCATCCGCAGGACCTGGCCGGTTTGCTGGCGGTGCTTGACCGGCTGGCCGACGGCGCCGGGGCGACCATCGTGGTGGTCGAGCACAACACCGACGTGATGCGCGCCGCCGACTGGGTGATCGACCTGGGGCCCGGGGCGGGCGAGAGAGGCGGGCGGCTGCTGTATGCCGGTCCGCCGGCGGGACTGCACGCGGTGGAGGAATCGCTGACGGCGAGGGCGCTGGAGGAGGAAGATCGGGGTACAACAGGAGACTTCCGAAGTCTTCAAGACTTCGGAAGTCTGGAGAAGGGAAGTCTGGAGAAGTCTGGATCGCCCCCTCCGATTTCTACTCCCTCTCGCCTCCGGGTAGAGGGCAGGGTCGCGCTGCACTCCTTTGGAGTGAGGAGCGATCCAGGCGCTGAAGACTCGCTGCTTGCTTCACGGAGGGGCGATCTCAGGCCAGTCATTTCCATCAGGGGGGCGCGCAGCCATAATTTGAAGGACGTGGATGTGGATTTCCCCAAGGGGGCGCTGACGGTGGTGACCGGCGTGTCTGGCTCGGGCAAGTCCAGCCTGGTCAGTGATGTGTTGGAGAGCGAAGCCCGCCGGCGCTTCCTGGAGAGCCTGTCACTCTACGAACGCCAGGGCCTGCGCGAAGGTCCCGAAGCTGAGGTTGACTCACTCTCCGGGTTGGGCGTGGCTGTTAGCATCACGCCCGAGCGGGTGGTGTATTCCCGGCGGGCCACCGTCGGCACGGCCAGCGAGCTGTCTCATCACCTGGCGGTGCTGCTGGCGACCAGCGGGCGGCGCACCTGCCTGGTCTGCCAGGGCGAGATGCAGCGCACCGGCCAGGGCTGGTTATGTACAGACTGTGGGGCAAGCGCCCCCTTTGCCCGCCCGCAGCATTTTTTGGCGTCCACCTACGCTTCGGCCTGCCTGAAGTGCAACGGGGTTGGCTCCTTGCAGGCGCCGCAGCCAGCCAAGCTGATCATCCACCCCGAAAAGCCGCTGGTGGAGGGCGCCATGTACTCACCCGGTTTCTTCCCCAACGGCTACCTGGGCAAGCCGCTCAACCAAGGCTATTACCAGGTGCTGGCGCTGGGCGAACGCTACGCTTTCGACCCGCATACCACCCCCTGGCAGGAAATGACGCCTGAGGCGCAGCATGCTTTCCTGTTTGGCGACCCGCGGCCGATGCAGGTCACGCGCATTGGCCGCTCCGGGCGTGAGAGTACCGATATGCTGGCATTCACTGGCTTCTACGGCTTTATTCGAGATTGGGACGTGGGCGGCACGTACACCGATACCGTGCCCTGTCCCGCGTGCGGCGGCACGCGCCTGCGCCCGGAATATCTGGCAGTCAGGCTGGCGGGTTATAACATCCACCAGCTCAGCCAGATGCCGCTGGTCGAGCTGGCGCAGGTTTTAACGCGGGTCGAAGCGGGCGCCGGCGCCCAACCGATGGCTGCCAGCAGCCTGGCCACGGCCGGCCAGCGCCTGGGTTTCCTGTGCCAGGTCGGGCTGGGCTACCTGAACCTGGAACGCGTGGCCGGCACGCTCTCAGCCGGCGAGGTGCAGCGCATCCGCCTGGCGGGTTTGCTGGGCAGCGGGCTGACTTCGCTTACCATCTTGTTGGACGAACCAACGCGCGGCCTGCACCCGGCCGAGGTAAAGGCGCTGCTGGCGGCGCTGGGCAACCTGCGCGACGAGGGCAACACCGTGATCGTCGTCGAGCATGACCCGCTGGTGATGCAGGCGGCCGACTACCTGGTGGATATGGGCCCCGGCTCGGGTGAGGGCGGCGGCAAGGTAGTGGCGCAAGGCTCCCCCGGGCAGGTAGTCGCCGTTGGAACACTTACCGCCGGTTGGCTGAAGGGAGAACGCCGGCCTGACCTGCACCTGCCCCGGCGCCGCCCCTGCGGCTGGCTCACCATCTATGGGGCGCGCGCCAACAACCTGCAAAATCTGGTCGTGCGCCTGCCGCTGGGCGTATTAACCGGGGTATGCGGTGTGTCCGGCTCGGGTAAGAGCACGCTGGTCATCGATACCCTCGGGCGGGTCCTGGTGCCGCGCAAGCAGACCACCTCGGTTGCCTACGAGCCGGTCGACCCCGGTGAGCACGACCGGATCGAGGGCGCCCCTCCCCGCACACTGCTGGTCGACCAGTCCAGGGCCGGCCTGACCAGCCCGGCGGCCTACCTCAACCTGGCGCCGCACCTGCGCGCCTTGTATGCTGCCAGTGAAGACGCCCAGGCCCTTGGTTTGGGTGAAGACGCGCTCTCGGCGCGCTGCTCGGCCTGCAACGGGCATGGGGTGATCAGCTACGATATGGCTTTCCTGCCTGACGTGCACGTGCCATGCGAGACCTGCCAGGGTACCGGCTTCTTGCCCGAGGCCTGGCAGGTGCGCCTGAATGGGCTGGCGCTGCCCGAACTCTTTGGGCTGACTATCGCCCAGGTGGCCGGTTTATTCGGCGATGATGAGCGCCTGGCGCGCCCGCTGGCCGCCGCTCAGCAGGTTGGGCTGGGCTACCTGGTGCTGCGCCAGCCGGGCTACACCCTTTCTGGCGGCGAGGCGCAGCGTCTGAAGATCGCCGAGGAGCTGTGCCACAAGACCCCGGCCGGTACGCTGTATATCCTGGATGAGCCGACCGTCGGGCAGCACCCCGAGGACGTGCAGCGCCTGATGGGCGTGCTGCACCACCTGGTAGATCAAGGCGGCTCGGTGCTGGTGGTGGAGCACCACCCGCATGTATTGGCAGCCTGCGATTGGCTGGTGGAGCTTGGCCCGGCCGGCGGCCCACAGGGCGGCCGGCTGGTTGGACAGGGCACGCCTGAAGAGCTGGCCCAGATGGATACACCCACCGCTCCCTACTTGCGTGAAGTGCTGGAGGCGGCGTTATGATCTGGCCCCCGCTGCTACTGGCTGACCCTTCGCCCTGCCTGCGCTGGCTGGTGCTGCGTGATTTACTCAACCTGCCGCCGGATGCCCCTGAGCTGGTCGAGCTGGCAGACGTGCGCCAGCAGGACCCGCTGGCGCACAGCCTGCTCGATTTGCAGCAGTCCGATGGTTCCTGGCAGCCGGCGGCGCTGTCGCACGGTTGGGGGCACGGCGGCGCCATCCTGGCTACTTCGGTGGCGCTGGCGCGCCTGGCTTACCTGGGCTTTGATCGTTCCCTCCCGGCGATCGCCAGGGCTGCCGAATACCTGTTTTCTTTTCAGCAGCCGGATGGTTCCTGGCCGATGCCAAAGGTGGCGGTCGACGGGGAGGGCGGCGTGAATGAACCTGACCATACCGGTTATGACAGCATGGCGCACCAGACCAGCTTCCCGCTGCGCGGCCTGGCGGCTTGCGGCTACGCCGAAGACCGGCGCGCCGAGCGTGCTTACGACTGGCTTTTAGCGCAGCGTCTGGCAGACGGCGCCTGGCCGACCGGGACTGCCGCCGGGGTTTACGGCTACGTGGCCGGCTACCGGCGCATCCCCCACTCGCGTTGGGGCTGCCGTTCGAACACCACCGGGGCGCTGATCTGCCTGTCGATGCACCCGCAGCGCCGCCAGGGCGAGGCGGCGCGCCGGGCGCTTGACCTGCTACTGGGGCGCGAGACGCGCGAGCGTTACGCCATCGGTTTCGAGGTGGCCCGCCTGGTGGGGGCCGAACCGGTGCACGGCTTCATCACCTTTTACGCCCGCTTCGACCTGGCGCTGCTGCTCGACCTGTGCGCTCGGGTAGGCGCCGGGCGCAGCGACCCGCGCCTGGCCGGGCTGGCCGATTTCGTGCTGGCGCAGCAGGGGCCTTACGGGCTGTGGGACTATCCCACCCAGCCCCAGGCGGCGCGCTGGGTAACCTTCGACCTCCTTCGATCGCTTCGCTCGCTGTTCGACCTGGATGAAAGCGGCGATTGGATCAATCTCGAGCCGCCCACCCCATTCCAGCCGTACCCGAAGCGCGAGAAAAGATTTTAGGATTTTGGATAGTTGTCAGCCCCCCAATTCAATTAACAAAAATATTAATACCTGTTATGTGGAATGATGCTATACTATATTTATCTTTAATCTAATTCTAATGTATAGGATTGAATATGGAAAACGACAAGAGTGATAAAACCAAATTGCTGGCCCTGTTCCGCTTCTGGTGTTTCGGAACATTCATCATCGTTTTCGCTGGCGTCACAGTCTATATCGGGTTGTTCGTGTCCTGGGCTGAAGCCTTAAGCAGGGGACTGCCGATCTGGGGCCTGGCGGCGATCTTATGCCTCCTTTGGTATTTCATTTACCGCTGGTACCTGAACCGAAAAGCCTGATAGATTAGGTATCCACCCAAAAATTTTGCAGGGCTCTAATAATTTTAGCTTAATCCCAGCCTAATGGCCTGCGCCCTGGCGGTGTAAAACGCTGGCTGGGGGATGTCCTGAAAGTGTTGATTAATCATGTTCCGCCGGTAGTATGCCGGCGGAAATTTTATTAATTCTACCCGCGGCCATGAGGTGAAATGGACCGGAAGCCAATCCGCCGGCTGCCCTTATTGTGGCTCCAATTTGCCAATGGTAAAATAAACCCATCGTGAAAACCATTGCAGTAACCCCTGCATCTCTATCCTTCTGGCAGCGCAGCGGGCCGGCGCTGAAGGCCGCCCTGCTGGTCAGTTGGGTGATCGTTATGCAGGAAATCATCGGTGACGCGCTGCCGGTGGTTGGCAATGCCGTCTTCATGCCGCTGTGGCTGGGGGCGTATTACGTCCAGGGACTGCTGGTCGGCCATTTTGCCCGGCGAAACCCACCCACCAGCCGGCTGTCGGTGGCGGGGGTTACCCGCCTGGGGCTGGTTTCGGCGCTGTGTACCAGCGTCGTGTTCTCACTCGTCGTGATGATCGCCGGGGTAGCACTGAGTACGGCTATGACTGTCGGCGCGGCGCTGGTCACTTTCCCCTTGATGCTGGCCGGTGGGCTGCTGGATATCGTGTTGAATGTATCTTTGACCACGCTGGGGGCCTGGTTGTACGCCTGGTTGGATAGGCGCTGGCTGAGTTACCTCTCGTGTGGGGTCATCGCCCTTTGCCTGTTGGTCTTCTGCGTGACGCTGGGGGGCGCAGCCGCTGCATTGTATTTTTGGGGCGGCAGTTTGCTGCAATGGGGCAGTCACCTGTTCCAGCCGCTGATCAAATGATGTTTGGTTTGCTACTCCATGACCTGGCAATCGTGTTATGATATTTATAGCCCAACGCGATGGGTGCGCTGTAAGGGAATTAGAACCTGGAAAGCCTGGCAACAATCGTTTCAGGGTGTTTCAGGAATAGCCTGGAGGTAGATACGATGATCGATATCAAACAAGCGGTGAATACCGCCATGGAGTTTGTTAAAGGATTGTATGACCGGGATACACTGAAAAACCTTCTGCTGGAAGAAGTTGAATTATCAGAAGATGAAAAATACTGGGTCGTCACAATCGGGTTTGATTTTGGCAGTGTACAAGTTCTAGAGCCAACGCCCTTTCCATCAGGAAGCAGCCCAATCAGACAGGCCCGCATCTACAAATTAATCAGGATCGACAAAGAGACGGGGAAGCCAATCTCCTTGAGACTTAAGAAGGCATGAAAGCTTAGCCGCCGCCTCCCCCTTGCCTTAAAACCTGGTGGCATGCGCCGCACATCGCCTGGACGGTTTGATCATTCATAAACCCGTTCTGAGGATTGCCATCGGTCATATGACCGGAGTGGCAGCTGACGCAGGTGCCGGCATTGGGGTCTGTCGCCTGCCAGCGCGCCAGGAACTCGTGCCAGTGGTTGTTCCGGCCGCCTTCTCGTCCACCACCCTGGCCACCAGGGATTGTCATTTGCTCTTTGGGGCTAAAATTACGCTGGGTCACATCCTGGTGGCACTTCAGGCAGTTCTGGTCGCCGATGGCAACCGTCAAGGGGGCAGGCTGGACCGCCGTACCTGTGTACCATTTCAACGAGTTGCGCGCCCCCAACAACTCGGCCGGCATGCGCCCGGTGATCCCCGCCCCGGAGTGGCAACTGATGCACTGCGTGTCCGCCCTCTTTTTTGGGAAAGGCTCAAACCTCAATTCGCCTGTTCTTCTTCCGGAAGTTGAAACGCATGTGGAGTATCAGCGCCAACATCCAGGTGCATTGTGCTGAACTTCTCCACCACTTGCGGGTCAAAATACCTGCCGGATTGCTCGTGAATGTACTTCATAGCCTTTACGCGGCTCCAAGCTTTGCGGTAAGGGCGGTCTGTGATTAAGGCATCATAGACGTCAACCACGGCGAAGATGCGCGCCGCCAGTGGAATCTGCTCTCCCTTCAGCTGGCGTGGGTAACCTGTGCCATCCCATTTCTCGTGGTGACAATAAGGAATGTCGATTGCCGGATGCAGGTAGACGATTGGGGCGAGCATGTCGTAGGCTAATTGGGGATGTTTCCGCATCAGGACCCATTCTTCATCGCTCAGCGGGCCGGTTTTGCGCAGGATGCTGTCAGGCACGCCCATCTTGCCGATATCATGTAATAAAGCGCCCCAGCGGATGTAGCCCATATCGTCTATGCCGAGACCCATGCTACCTGCCAGTTTTAGCGTGACCTGAGTTACCCTTTGGGTGTGACCCCCGGTGACTTCATCTCGCAACTCTATGGCGCGTGACCAGCCTTCAATGGTCTCATCATAGGCCATCATTAATACAGCATTCGAGCTCTGCAATTTTTCAAACAGCTCGGTATTATCAATCGCAATCGCCGCCTGATCTGCCAGCATTTCCAAAAAATCGTTCCCTTCGCGACCCAATTCGAGCTGCTCGCGCTGGAAGATTTCCAGAACCGCTTTGACTTGCCCCTTAGCGATCAAAGGGATGCCGATATAACTGGTAAAACCTTCGCGCGTAAAATCTTCAGACCGCGCGAACCCGCCCGGGTCCTTTTCCAGGTTTTGAATAACAATCGTTCGCCGCTCCCTGGCGGCGCGCCCGGCATAATCGTCGTCCAGTTGGATATCCGGGTGTTGAACCGGCTGGGTATGGAAGCCCTGCCCGATCGAATATTGGAAGGTTTGTGTGTCCGGGTTCAAAACTATGATATCTACAGCATCGACCTGCAGTCGCTCGATCACCTGGTCCAGCAGGATTCCCAGGGTAGACCTCAGGTCGAAGCTGCTGGATATCGCCTGGTCAACCGTGCCCAAAGAGATCAGATTCTGCAAGCGACCTTGTGTCTCTGCGAACAGGCGGGCATGCTCCAACACCAGCGCCGCTTGTCCAGCAAAGATCGCCATGAAGCGTTCGTCACTGGAATTGAAGGCATTTGGTTCTGAACTCTGGATATCGATGACCCCGATGATTTGAGCGCCAATTTGGAGAGGTATGGTCAGTTCAGCCCGCGCCGCCTTCCAGCCGGGAATGTAGCCCGGGATGTCTCGCACGTCAGGGGTATTGATCACCCGGCCAGTCCGGATCGCCAGCGGCACCAGTCCGGCGCCTTCGGCGGTCATTCTTACCTTATTCACCTGATCGGCGTTGGAGCCGCCTGCGGCAAGACGGCTCAATTCGTTTGAGTCTTTTTGAACGAGAAAGACACTGCAATTGGCCTGTCCAAATTCCCGCAAGATCACGCCGGCGATGGTTTGCGCCAGGGTTTGTAGATTGAAGGGCGTGCTGGAGATCAACGATTCAGACGCACGGTACAGGCGGTCCAGTTCTTCGTTGCGCAGGCGCAGTTCTTCGGCCTGGCGCGCCAGGTTTTCCTCCGCCTGCTTGCGCTCGGTGATGTCGCGCACGATCGAAACATATAATTTACCCGAAGGGAGATCAATTTGACCAAGGCTGATTTCTACGGGGATACGCCGTCCATCGCGATGAAGGTACAGCCCCTCGAATATGGCGCTTCCGTGCCGGGCCAGCTGGTTTTTGATCACATTGCCGGGTTGTCTCCTTTCAGGCGCTTGCAGGTCTGCCACGTGCATCTGCAATAATTCGACGCGGCTGTAACCCATCAGTGCGCACATGCGCGAATTGACCTCCAGGATTTTGTCGTCGGGATTATCGATATGGAAGGCGTCGTTGGCGTTTTCGAAAATAACGCGGAAACGTTCTTCGCTCTCACGCCGCGCCTGTTCCGCCAGGCGCTTTTCCCCTGCCCGCCGGATGGAGAGCACCAGTTGGTCGATATCATAGGGTTTCTGGAAATAGGCATACACACCGGCGTTGATGGCCTCAATCGCCGAACTTTGCGAGGCGTAGCCGGTCTGCAGGATGCACTCGGTATCCGGCGATTGGGCCTGGATGCCGCGCATCACCTCCAGCCCCGACATATCCTCCAACTTGAGGTCAATCAGGGCCACTGCGATATTTTGCTGCTCGATCTGCGCCAGCGCCGCCGCGCCGGTCTCCACCGCGATCGGCTCGAACCCTTTGACCTTGAGGATATCGCTCAGGGTCTTCAGCAGGTTAGGGTCGTCATCTACCAGCAGGATGTTCAGGATATTACTATCCATCTAATTACCCTTGATTACACCCCGCAGGTGTTGCAACTGTAATTGGGCCAGCATTTGCAGCAGCGCCGGAATTTCCAGCGGCTTATACAGGCAGGTGTAAGCCCCGATTTCCAGGGCAGCTTGAATGGCAGCCGACATTTCCTGCCGGTAGCCGGTCACCAGCAGGATGGGCAGGACCGGGCAGCGTGCCCGGAATTGCTTGAACACGTCCAGCCCGTTGACCTGGTTTAGTTTCATATCCAATAAGATCACCTGGGCGTGAGATGCCATCCGTTCCACCTCGGTATGCGGGTCGGTGATTTGCGCCACGCTGAAGCCGCGCTGCTGAAGCAAGTCGCTGAGGGTCTTGCAGAAGTTCGGGTCGTCGTCGACGATGACGATGATGCTGTTCTTTGCCAGCGAGGAAAAGAAATTCAGCAGTTGGTGCAAATCAAGCGGTTTATCATAGACGCCCACCACGCCCTCGTCCAGCCCCCGACGGACGATTTCGTCGGAGGCGTAAGCCGTCATCAATACGACCGGCAGGCCGGGTTGGGCCTGGCGCAGTTGGCGGTGCAGTTCCACGCCGTCCATGTTGGGCATCCGCACATCCGTCAGGACGCAGTTAAAAGTCTGTGTGCGCACTTTTTCGAGCGCCTCCGGGCCAGACCAGGCTTCCACCGGTTTATACCCGCTCAGAGATAGGATATCGGCCAGGGTGTGAGTCATGCGGCGGTCGTCGTCTACAATCAAGATGCGAAGTTTTTGACTCATTTTTCCTCCCGATACACTGGCAAATAAATGCTGAAGGTAGTGCCATGGCCCGGCTCGCTCTCGACCTCGATGTGGCCGCCGTTAGCCTCGGCCAGTTTCTTGCTGACGGCCAGCCCCAGCCCGATGCCTTTGAGTTTGGTGGTGAAAAGCGGCTCGAAGAGTTTGCGCATGTTCTCCGGCGGGATGCCCACGCCGTTGTCTTTTACGGCGATGGCCACCATCTGCTCCTGCCGGTAGCCCGTGATGGTAAGTTTTCCACCGGTTGGCATGGCCTGGCAGGCGTTGACAGCCAGGTTGCCGAGCACCTGCACCATCTGGCGCGGGTTGGCGTAGACTGGCGGCAGGTCTGGCGGGAGTTCGAGCACCACCTCCACCGGCGGGGGGGCGGGGAAACGCTGTAACGTTTGCCGGACCAGCTCGGCAACGGCGATCGGCTCTCGCTCCACGGATTTAATACGGGTGAAGTCCAGCAGATCGGTGATGATTTTATCGGCTATGAATGTCTCTCTTTCAACGATGTTGAGATATTCCTTGACTTTATCATCCGCATCCGGCTGGATGATCTTCAGGTAGTAGATGGCGTTCGAGATGACCCCCAGCGGGTTGCGCAGTTCGTGGCCCACGCCGCCCGCCAATTGGCCCAGCACTTTCAGCCGCTCCTGGCTCACAAGCCGCTCCTGCGCCTCGCTCAACTCGCGGGTGCGTTCCTTCACCATTTCTTCGAGATGTTCGGAATATTGGGTGAGCTGCTGCTCGGCCTGCTTGCGCTCGCTGATGTCCCGGCCGATGCCCACCAGCCCTACGACTTTTCCCTGGCCATCGCGCAGCGGCACCTTGGAAGACAATATCCAGACCGGGTTGCCCTGGGAATCGAGCCCAGGTTCTTCACGATTGATGTTCGAAATTCCGGAATCAATTACCGTCCGGTCAAGAGCCCAGTAATCCTCAGCCAGTTCAGTCGGATAAGTATCAAAGTCTGTCTTTCCGATGACATCTTCCATCGTTTTTCCCCCAGACGCTTGCCAGTCTGCCATGTTCGATAGGATTTTACGGCCTTGACTATCCTTAACGTAAATGCGGTCGGGTAGATTGTCAATCAGCGTCCGCAGGAGGATGCGTTCCTCCTCCAGCTTTTCTTCCGCCAGTTTGCGCTCGGTGATGTCGATGATCGATGTCATAAAGTAGAGCGGTTTGCCGGATTCATCGCGGCGTAAGACCGTGTTTTCATCCCCCCACACACTGGAGCCGTTCTTGTGGAGGTATCGCTTAATGAAGCGCACTGACTCTTTCTGGCTGGAAAGGAGCGAATCGATGGCGTCCTGGGTTACGGCGATATCCTCCGGATGGGTTATCGTCTGCCAGGTACGGTGCTCGAGCTCCTTCTGGGAATAGCCCAGCATTTCACACAAAGCATGGTTAACATTGATCTCGCCGGAAGGCAGGGTGATTGATTTTCCAATCACGGAGTGATCGAAGACATACTTGAATTTGTCCTCGCTCTCGCGCAGCCAGGTTTCGGCCTGTTCATGCACGGCGCGCGCCCGCAGGACCGCAATGCCAACAGCCAGGTCTTGCGCCAGTTCTTCCAGCAGTTTGACTTGGCCGGCATCGAATGCCTGTGGCTCAGCCGCGTAAATATTCAGCACGCCCAGGCACTGCCCTTCAACGGTAAGTGGGACGGCAAGCGAGGCGGCGTAGCCGCGCTGGAGGGCCTGCTGGCGCCACGGCTGATAACCTGGCTCATTGCGAATGTTTTGTACGACGACCGTTTTCCCGCTGCGAATGGCTTTGCCAGTCGGCCCGCGCCCGCGCTTGGTATCCTTCCAGGTGATTTTGACCGCAGCGAGGTAGCCTTCTTCAAACCCGAAATAAGCCACCGGCAGCACACTTTTGGCCCGGTCGTGTTCCGCAAACCCCACCCAGGCCAGCCGGTATCCACCCACCTCGACAATAGTCCGGCAGATTTCATTCAGCAGGCTGGCCTCGTCTGTGGCACGGACAATGATCTGGTTGACAGCGCTGATGACCCGCAGGATGCGGTTGAGAAGGTTTATTTTTTCTTCTGCCTGCTTGTACCCGGAGACGTCATGCACCATTCCGATGAGTTGGGAACACCTGCCGCCCTCGTCGAAAACGGGGGTGACGGAGACTTCACCGTATCGTTTACCGGCCGGATAAACGGAAGTTTCCTCCCAATGCACGGTCTTCTTTTCCTGGATAGCTTTCTGATAGTTCGCTAAAACCAGGGCATGCGCCGGTTCTGGGATAACCTCTTGATAGCGTTTGCCTACCACCTGGTCTAAGGAGAGACCGGTCGCAATTAAAAAAGATTGGTTAACCGAAATAAAGCGAAAATTATCGCCTGGCTCTACCGCAAGTTCAAAGATGATCTCAGATACCATGTTGAATATCTGAGAAAGCAGGCTTCCGCTTTCCCCAGGTGGGTTATCCACCCGCCCGGCTTCTGGTTCCACCTGCTTCTGGCGCAGATTCTCGTTCTGCTCCTCCAGCTCGATCAGTTGCCCCCGCAGCACGTGGATTACCTGTTGGGTTTGCTCCGGTGACAGCCTTTGCGGGGTTGTGTCTTCACCTGCCATGTTCTTTTTCTCCGCCTGCTGGCGCAGAGCGGCAGCTTCGTCTGGAATAGACTTTTTTTTGGTCATGGTTCACTTCCTAATAAGTCGACCACCGGCTTTTTTCCCGAGCCAATCCCCCGTAAGGGGTAGAGACGAGGGTTATCCAGCAGCGTGGATTTCCTGGTTGGTGGAATAAACAAAACCACCGTCTGACAACAACACGGCAGCCCAACCCCCACCTGGGGAAAGACCGGGATGACCAGGCAGGTTTTTTGTTCAGGAAGTGTTCCTTGGTGCTATAATCTTCCTCTTTTGACTGGGAATTGAGCAAACCGGTATTAACAGTCATTATAACCTTAAACGACCTTAGAGATTATCATTTTTTGGTATGAGATCTGCCTTTAACCTCCTTTTTTGGAACCGTTTTTTTGAAACCCCGGTTTCTCCCCCTTCGCCAAAAAGCCCGTACCCAATATAACTACACCCCAGGGACAAATGCCTTGACACCCCATCTCGTTACAGCAGACTCATCGGGTCTACTTCGACGCGCCAGTCCGACAGAGAGCGCCCGCGCAGCACCTCGATTGGGTTGGGGCCGCGCAACACCACCTGCCAGCGGTAGTTGCCCGCCAGGCGGGTGTAAAAACACGGCACAGGGCCGATCAGCGCGGTGGCGCTAAAATCCCCTGCGTCGATCCACTGCTGAAGCTGGCGCGCCATGCGCCGGGCTTCTTGCTCGGCCTCATCGGCATCCGGGTGGCGTAGCTCCAGGCGCACCAGGCGGGCGAAGGGCGGGTAGCCCAGCTTGCGGCGGTAGGCCAGCTCCTGCTCGTAAAAACCGGCGAAGTCGTGCCCGGCGGCGGCCCGGATGGCGTAATGCTCCGGCATAAAAGTCTGCAGTATCACCTGCCCGCCCAGGGCGCTGCGTCCGGCACGCCCGGCGACCTGCACCAGCGTCTGGAAGGTGCGCTCGGGAGCCCGGTAATCGTCCAGGTTCAAGCCGGTATCCGCCAGCACCACCCCCACCAGCGTCACCAGCGGCAGGTCGAGGCCCTTGGTGAGCATCTGCGTGCCGACCAGTACGTCGGCATGGTGGTTGGCGAAATGCGCCAGCAGCACGTCGTGAGCGCCCCGCTGGCGGGTGGTCTCGAAATCGTAGCGCAGCGTGCGCACGCCGGGCAGCGCCTGCTGCACCTCGCTCTCCACCTTCTCGGTGCCGGTGCCGAACTGGCGGATGGCGCGGCTGCCGCACTGCGGGCAGGTCCTGGGCACCTGGCGCCGGTAGCCGCAGGAGTGGCAGATCAGCGTGGCGCCGGTCTCCTGGGTGGTGTGCATGGTCAGCGGCAGCTCGCAGCGCGGGCAGCGCAGGCTGTAGCCGCACTCGCGGCAGAAGACATAGGTGGCCTTGCCGCGCCGGTTGAGGAACAAGATGGCCTGCTGCCCGGCGGCCAGGGTATGCTGCATGGCCTCCAGCAGCGCCCGGCTGAAGATGGAACGGTTGCCGCCCTTCAACTCCTGGCGCATATCGACCACCCGCACCGGCGGCAGGGGAAGAGAAAGAAGATCATTCGCTCCGTAGTTGATGTCTTCATCCTTTATATCTCCCTTTTCTCCGTGCTCTCTGTGTCCTCCGTGGTTAATATCTTCTTCTATACGGGCAATTTCTTCTTTATGCGCCAAAATGCGCAGCGGCAGTTCCAGGACCGGCCAGCCCTCGCGGCGGGCCTGGTAGAGCCAGGTCACCTCGGGGGTGGCGGAGCCCAGCAGCAGGGTGCAGTTTGCCAGGCGGGCGTAGGCTGCCGCTGCCCGCACGGCGTGGTAGCGCGGCTCCATCTCGTCCTGGTAATAGGATTCGTCGTGGAACTCGTCCACCACCACCAGCCCCAGGTCGGGCAGCGGGGCGAACAGGGCGCTGCGCGGGCCGACGATCACCTTGAGCAGCCCGGCGCGCGCCCGCCGCCAGGTGTCGTAACGCTCGCCCGGCGAGAGGCGCGAGTGCAGCAGCCCAACCTGCCCGGGGAAGCGCGCCAGAAAGCGGCGCACGGTCTGCGGGGTGAGCGAAATTTCCGGCACCAGCACGATGGCTGAACGCCCCAGGCGCAGCGCTTCTTGCACAGCCAGCAGGTAGATTTCGGTCTTACCCGAGCCGGTCACGCCGTGCAGCAA
>Ga0315282_10002773_pt1 | contig 31822 bp, 30 predicted proteins | sample YL17G07_20_MG_FD_203693 | JGI IMG/M metagenome (GOLD analysis project Ga0315282, IMG submission 203693) | Sediment microbial communities from Yellowstone Lake, YNP, Wyoming, USA - YL17G07_20 | ecosystem: Environmental > Aquatic > Freshwater > Lake > Sediment | place: USA: Wyoming | collected... | reverse complement strand
TACCCGCATAAAATCTTATAATCAGAAGCTGATTTGACCAGTCAAAGAAATTTCCTTTTGACCAATCAAAAGAGCAATAATTTATGGTGCGGTCGCCGGGACTAATACCCAAATGGGTTCAAGTCCATTTCTACAATGATTATCCTACTTAGTAATTCGTGGGTTCAAATAGCGCGCGCTTACGTCAAATTCATTCGTTTGAACCCTAGGACAATATTCACACGTTTATGCGAATTTCAATGCATGAGATTACATCCTCAGAATACAATTTTAATTTCTGCACTTGAGCTTGACTCAATTCTCTCACATGAGCTATAGCATTTCTTATGGGTTCAAGTTCTCTCAACTTTGCCAAAATGATATCTTTTTCTTCGAAGATCTGTCTAAACACTTGTTCCCAATTATCCCTTCTCGTTATGATCTTGATATAGTCTGTGAAGTCGACATAGGACATAAGCGGCAAATCCTTCTCGGTATACCACGGCCATTGTTTTTCGTTTCTTTCTTTTCTAAGACTTGCTCTATGTTGAACATCTTCAGGTATTCTTTCCTTCCACCAGTTTTTAGATACCTTTTCAAGACTAGTCTGTATACATTTTCTCAGTCTTGTTTCAAGTCTTTTCAACATCTCATAAGCATCTTCACGTTTCGGCTTTTCTCTGTCTATGACTTCAGGAATGTTCTTATTGTAGATAAGTGGCAAATTTACAATAGTTCGAAGGATTGACATTGTGCGTTTTATTCTAGTTTCAGGTTTTACGTACGCATAGATCCTGTCAAATTTTCTGGTTAATAAATGGCTGTTGCTTGGATATTTTAAGTCAGCTTTCCTAATAGATACCGATGAAAGATACCTCTTGATATTTTCAAGCCATACGTTAGATTTAGCAGAGAAGTCCCTTTCTATAATTTGAAATTGCGCCTTCTGTTGAGCACTCAAAAGCTTTTTGGAATATTTTTTAGCATATCTTCTAGTTATTGGTATTTCTGTAATCTCACTGACAAAGGCACCAGCCATTTCGCTTAGTATATCTTTAGTCACCTCTCTTCCAACATCCTTGCCCGACATTTTGGAGCTTTCTAACTCCGCAAGCAGTCTCTCTCCTTCTCTGATGTAGCTTTCAAGTATTGATGCAATTTCACCGGACAATGTCCTAACCTGCCACGACCTTCTCCATGGTCATCTGTTTCTTTCGAGCCACTCAGCAATTGTGTTAATAAGGATACCCAAATTCAGACCAAGTGCTGTAGCCTTAACTAATTCTTTCAAATCCCTATCATATATTGGCACCATCATTGAAAAACCAGATTCATGCCTAGCGGTGATGTAGATCACTTCATTAAAATTGTAAACTTTTCCTGTCCAACCGTTTGCATTATAACCATTGATCTTTTTCAAGTGCTCCAAATTGAATATCATGTACTTTTCAGCAAGACCCTTCGCAATCGCCACGTCATGAGGCATCTCATATATGACCGCGGTACCAAAAGGCTTCTCCACAACTATACCTTCCCCTTTGAGCACAGAGATATATCTTACAAGTGTGGCCTGGCTTATTCCCAGTGTTTGCGTCATCATAGTCTGTGTTCTAAGGAGAGGGTTATGGTTTATTAGAAGATAATCGACTATTCTTTGCCGTGTTTGAAGCTGTTGCTGGCTTAGAACCTCAGCAACACTTTCTGAGGATAGCTTTTGCCATTCATACACTAGCCATGCACCTCTGAAATCGACTCAGTGAATTGACTCATTTATTTGTTATTGGATTCCACACTTTAAATAATTTGTGGTTCGTGGTTCTGTAAAGTTGTCGGTTGATGACTGACAAATTTTACTTTCTATCAGTGGGAGACTTGACAGTTCTAAAATTTTTTATATTAATATTAGATTTAAATAAGGAAAAATCGAAAGAAAAGAGGATGTTCCGCAATGGAGAGTAGGATCGATTACGCGCTTCTGCAAAAAATACTTAGCTGTAAGAAATGTAAAGAGCAAAGTGACCTCAGCAAGTATTTTCCAAGAGATTGTTTGCCTGTATGTTCTTTTGGAGATCCTCTTGACGATGCTGGTAAGCCAAAGAAAGTTTTCATTGTCGGAATTAACCCCTCAGATGCAGAATACAATGGTAGGCGTCCACATTTGAAGAAAAGCCCAAAAGAAGAAGCTTTGAAATCGCAGCTGAAATATTTTGCAGAATTCTTTGCGGAGAGATATGGATATTTTAAAAAAATTGAGGAATTCTTTAATGATAAAGAAATAAATGCGAAACTAGGAATTGAAAGTGAAAATGTCTGGGAAAGAATTGGCTATCTAGATCTAGTCAAATGTGTAACCAAGTCAAGCAAGAGCACGCAATGGAACGGTTTGAAGAAATCCGAAAAGAAGAAGATTGTAAAGAATTGTCAATACTTCCTAAAACGACAACTAAGCCCCTACAAACCAAGACTAATAGTTGGGTATGGCAAAGATGTTGGAGTTTGGTTTAAAGAAGGAAAACCACCGTCTTACGAAGAAGAATTCAATTTCATAGTAAATCCTAGACGATTTGAGTTTCAGTATCAGGTCATCTACGTTCCTCAAAGACAAGGAAAACATTCTCGTCCAGAAGTGAACGAAGTGAAAAGTAAAATCAAACAAGGGCTTGCTGAAAAACGTTTGGAGAGACACTAGGCGTCATTATAGAAGATACACGGATTGAATTAGCTGCCTCTTTGAAGACTTCGAAGGAAGTTGCTCGAATCCTAACCGTGGGTTTTACCTGCATTGAACACCGCACGTCTCAGCTATTAGAGACAGTTGATAAATCTTTTATGAAGCGTTGATCACTGAATGGGCAACGCGCGCTAAGGTCTGTGAAATCATGACTTTCTATACAAAAGAAAAAATGAAGTTTCTAAATTTCAACATAATTATAAAGTAGAAAATAGAAACTAGCTAAACATGGGGTGGATTATTTGATATTTACCCTTTTCAAGGACATAGTTTTTGATGTGAAGTATCCAGAAGCCTTGATTGAAGCCTACTGTTTCCAAAGTGATTTCTATGCAAAATATGATCTCAAGCGTCCAGAAGGAGACGGAAGCTTCGAATTTGTTCGTTTTATTGGAACCCGAATCGAAAAGGACACTCTCGAAAAATGCAGGACCGAGATTGATCGCTGCAGGGACTTTGGCATGTTCAAAATGGATCTTGATACGTTCCTGAACCAGAATCCGCAGGAAACAAGAGACCAACTTATCTCAAAACTAGCTGTATTAGCCGGCAATCTAGATGATATTCCAGGAGTCGGATTCTCAAAAGCAACAAAAATCCTTCACACTCGATACCCCAAGATAATCCCTATAATAGACAATCCGCTCCAGAAAGAGTACAAAAGACTAGCCAAAGAACAAAAGCGTGAGTGGAAAAGGGACTACTGGTACCAATTGCTTAAAGATTACTACGACAATTTTTTGGAGAAAGAAACCTTTGATAATCTAGATAGACTTCATACAAGTCTTTCGTTCTTGAAACTCACTAAGGTACGAATATTTGATATTCTCTGGTGGAGTTTTCTGAAATCCAAGAATCAAGACTATAAAAATGTCAAGTGGAGGACCATAGAACAATTAGACTATATCCATAATAAAGTGGAAAATAAGAACCTCAAAGCACTATAGCACCTTATGAAAACAGAGGCCTAAAACCATGCCTGAATGTCTCGACTTCAATACATATTTCCTGCTTGGTGTAGCCGATGAGGCTGTTAAAAAATATCTTGACCTAAGTCACGTAATATTCACTGAAGATGCTCGCATAGTATCAGAACAACTACGCTGGATAGATGAGTTCAAACTCACTGTGAGTCTCGATCAAAAAGGACCCTACAAGCTGAACTTCAGCGCTCCACATTTTAATATGATCTACAGTCTCGAGTTCGATGAACAGAGTCAGTTAGTTCATATTGTCATCGCCAAGTCTTTATTAGGCCACATTCCTACTATCCGAGGATTCAAAGGAATAGCATTTGTGTGCAATCTGGCAGCTGAACTTTGCGCAAAACCTACTTTTCCCTCGAACGAGCAAATAAGCAAAGTCAAGAGAGCTATAGAGCGAGACAAACATGTTTCGCTGGGTACGATCCTTCAGATTTTCTATGGAGACAATTGGACAATCGCACTCAAGAGATTAGCTACATTTCTGGCATTCGAGTACTTCTCAAAGAAACACGCGAATGCTAGATGAATTATTCAACAGCATGTCTCATGAAGGCAGCTGGACTTCGTCTTTCACAATTCCTTTAACAAGATAAGATATAGGTTTCTAGAAGTTCAACACAATTATAAAGCAGAAACTTAACTGTGTGAAGAGAGTCTGTTGCGAATATGAGCCTTCCGAAAGAAAAACAAGTTGACATTGTAATCTCGCACAAAAAGAACATTGTCAGATTGACCAACAAGATATTGAAAATTGTAAATGATGCAAATGAAAGAAAAGAATTCAGCAACGAACAGAAACTACAGCTAAAACAACTCATCAACGAGACGATATCTGAAATGGGTACTGTTGCTAGTTTCTGCGGTACCGATGAAAGGAACTGGGTTTCGAACATGACAAACGCAATTGCGGCTTTCACTGTCTACACGGCTTGGGAAACAAGCGTAATACTTGAACATTGGTGTACAATGGCGAATAGCATAACATTGGATTTCAATAAGACACCATTCAAGTTCTTTGGTGCGGATCTGAGACTGAAATGGCGTGAATTTGAAGCAAGACTAAGGGGGCTTGCAGATCGAAGAGATTTACAGGGTTCTGAATCACACTAAACCTCGATCTGTTCTCAAAAACCCATGCGTTTTCTCTTAAGCCTCTCTGTTCCTTTCAGTCTCTCAGCTTCCATAGGTTCTAGTTGACACCGGTTCTCGTTTTATAAACCAAGATTGCCAATAACATATCTTTGGGGCTTGATGAAGAAATGGTCAAAGACTACAACGACGATACTTGGGTTGCTTTCTTAGATGTCTCGGGTTTCAAAAGAGAAGTTGGAGCGGATATTGCTCTTGCGGCAAGTATCTTGGACAAATTCTACCAGAAAATGTACGATGTTTGTTTGAGTATCAATACAAATAACAGGCGCATGCGCTTGCCAACTATAAACATGGTAGCTGCATCTGATTGTGCGATTGTGTTTTCAAGATCGCCTGACCGTCGCGACACTTACTCTACAGATAGCAACAGCGGCAGCGAGAAAACCAGAAGCTTGAGTTCTATTCTAGATTTCGTTCAGCGGATCAACTGCTTATTGGTTGATCCTGAACCTGGACCATCGGTCTTAACGACTGTGCTATCGCATATGGATTTTTTGTGTATCAAGATAAGAGAGAGCTAAGTGACATGAAGAAGAACTGCTTTCTTGGAGCACCATACATGGATGCTTATATGGACAATGAGAAGTTGAAGTCTCAACCTGGTTACAGTAGAATATTGATAAGAGATCTGCACTTTCGTCTAGCCGATCTTCCTAAAACTGAACCGTTCTCGCTTCTGAGAGAGCATGATGGTTATTGGTACTTCTACTGGATGCTAGACAGCCTTGATAGCTTGAGTGATTTTGAGAGAGAACATCAAGAAGCATGTCTTCTGGATGACCCCTCTAAGTATACACAAATCAAAGGAGTCCTGAAAAAGTACACCGAAGAAAGGAGAAAGAGACTTTCTGATTTTCTAACTTTCTAGACTAAAAGAAAAAACTAGAGTTTGTCAAATTTTCATCGATTTATAAAGTAGAAAATAGGAATCTTCTGGAAATCATATTAGTGTCAGCAACAAATAAGAGAATTCAAAAGAGAATCTGATGGATGAAGAAGTTGGAAGTAAGGTTTCTAACAAGTTGCATTTGTTCAATAAGCTATTAATACATTTTAAAGAGAAGAGTTTTCAATGTGGAAGAGATGGTTGAAATAACGTCTCCTGTATGTTTAAGGGATATAGAAGGTAAACTTGGCATTTTATTCAAGTTGCTCACGGCAGAAGGTTCAAAGAAAGAGCTTCTTGACACTGATAAGATTGTGACAATAAATCTGAAAAGAGAAGAATCGATAGTATTGGTGGACAGAAACGATAACTTCTGGGAACTTTTCAGAAATAAGAAAGGGCATTATAATTTAAAGAGGTTGGAGGGCAAGAAGCCATCAACTTAAAGAATAGGGGAAGAATACAATGAAAACCAAACTTAGAATGAAATGTCCTAGCTGTGGCCATTGGAATCGTGTTCCAGTAAACAAATTATTCATGGAGCAACTTCTCCAGAACCTAAGGTCAGAGTTATGATTCCCATGTATGAACCATTAGAAATTTCAAAATGTAAGAAGTGTGGTAAGATAATAGCTGAACCAAAGGAGCTAATCAGAATACTGAAAGGTCGGAATAAGCCATGAGTTGTAAGCCTGAAAGGCTGTTATTGAGGATCCCTAAGCGGTTTTGGGCTGTTAGGTGGAGTCCTGCCTTTTGTTTTCCCCGAAATACTTCTGGAAGATACAAGTTGTAACTGGCATATTTTCTGTACCGATTAGTGTTGGCGTCGCACGCGCGCTCAGGTTATTTCAGCTACATCAACTACTGTTGATCGATCGATAGTTCTTGCTCTTTTTCAATTCTTTAGTTACTTTGGCGATTTCATTATCTGAGATCAGCACGATTACTTGATTCTTTAGAAAATTGTACTCATTAATCACTAGATTCAGGTCTTTGGACATTTTCTCATTATTCTTATCCTCTAAAAGCTTCCTAGCCATTATTCTGCCGGCCTCATCCACAAAACTCCCTCCAAAGCGCGCGGCCAAGTATACTAGTAATGAAGTCAACCCTGTTACGAAAACGAGATCTATTGGAATCGAAATACCAATAGGCTTGATCTTCTCAAGTAGTAGTTTGTTGTAATCTCGCAGGATCAACTCGTTCTCTTTTGAAGCTCTATATCGAAGCAAGAGCTGTTTCTTTAATGCCATAACATAAAAGACGTTGCTTGCTGTAATTGTATAGCCATTCCTCTTAAGCAATTCAACTATTTTGGAGACTTCTCCTTCGAGACCACCTGGAATATCAATTTCCATGGACATATTTGGGTAAAATAATTCGTCTATTCCAAATTTTGTTCGAAGCTCGGATAAAATCGCTTCTATTGTAATCAGTAATCTCCTCCATCTAGAAGTTAAATGGCTCCTCAGTTATAGGTAATTGATCTCTTACCGGAATCAATCTCTGGAAAATATCGTCTGTACCAGTGATGTATGTTCCATCATACCGCAAGACCCCTGCCTCCGCAAGTTCTTTTATTATTGTTGGCATCCCAAATCTTTTCTTTACTGTGATCTGTGGTGCGCCTTTGTAGTATTCGCGCGCATTCTCACGCAGGCGATTCTCAGAAAGGTGTATCAGCTTTCCAAATTGAACAGCATCGCCATAGTAACTTGTACTCACTCTTACATACGGAACAAAATGAATGATTCTCATAGTCTCAGAAAGGTAATCGTAGTAATTTGCCAAAATGAGCCCTAGAAATGCCTCAGCTGTCTCGGTTTCGCTCTTAATCCAATTGTACAACTCATATAGCTTGTTTGTCGGGACAAGCCTCTTGACGTCGCCTGTGGAGTAGGATGCATATCCCAAATTGATAATAAGGTTGGCAAGATCCAAATATCCCATCTGTTCTAGCTCACCAAAGGTCGGATACTGCTCACCCAAGAGCGAGATGACTGTCCTGTAAATAGGTTGTAATCCAAACAAAGCAAATTTCATCTTGCCAAATCGAATCCGTAACTGGGGGTCTCCGATTATCTTGATCAGGTCTTTTTCGACCAGGCGTCTGATATCAGCTTTTCTTGCAGAGATATTCTTACGCACCGACGAAAGCGAAGATGCCCGTTCTATCGTTAAGGTTGATTTTCTTATCCAGATCTCTCCGACATCAGATAAATGGAATGTTAGGGTCCGTTCGCTACCTGTCTTTTCGTCAATTACCCTGGAAGGAGGGAAGGCCTCCAACGGAACGTACCAAAAATCGTCTCTTTCCTGTGGTTCTTTCGGATAGCAACCTGCACCATAATGGTTCAATATCCTTTCGTAGGCCACGCGCTTAGGATTGTCAGGTTTTGTTACGTACAGAGTCATTTTCATTGTGACTTTTCCATCCATTTCTCCAAAGTTTCAGACGGAGTAATTACACGTCTAATCCTATATGTCCTCGGACTCATTATAATCGTTGCGTTTTGTGTTATTTTCCAAGCTTCAATAAAATCAGTCTCTGGAATCTTTGTTACATACTTAGGCGACAATGAAGGATCAATCCCTACGATCAGTTCAGTTGTTTTATCGGTCATGACTATAGCGTGCCATGGTGTTCTTTTCACACCTTTAAGGTAAAAAGCATGATCATATATTACTATGGGTGGAGTATTCAATGAAACAAGATGTTCCAATTGATGTGCCCAAAGTCGATGGAAAAATAGTCGTAGATGAGAAAACTGTAGGGACTTATACATACCCAGGTCAGGTCATAATCATTTCTGATGGCAAGCGTCCATATTTTGCTCTGGATCCAAGAGACGAATTTAGGAGACTGATTCTATCTAAGTTTGAATTGGAAATCCTGCCCAAGTAAGTCCTCCACCGCATATTTCAACCTTTCTGAAGAATCTTACTATCATAGCCGCAGAACAATTTTCATCGAAGACGCTAGAGATTTGTTAGAAATTTATAAAGTGGTACTATACTATTTTGGTATCTTCTCCTGAATAGACATAATACGCAGGAATTGAACATGGAAAAAGTATCTTTGGACCTAATACGTGCGGCTACTGATGCACTCAAGTCTATCACGGCTCCTAGATTCTTCCGATCAGAGAGGGGATTTCAAGGTGAATTCCACGTCAAGCTGGAGGAGTTGCTTAGAGGTAAAGGTTTGATTCCGAACCATGCAATAATCGAAGAGGAATATCAAAAAACTATTCCCAATCATGGAATTTCTCATAGACCAGATTTGATTATGCACATTCCCTTTGACGCTGGGTTGACTAGAAGCCGAAAAGAAGGTAATTTTGTTGCGTTTGAATTCAAGCTTCACGGAAGCCGACTAGACGCGATAGATCGGTTCATTAAGCTTAATGACTATTTGACCATACTAAATTACCCACTGGGAGTTTTCGTCAATATTAATGATAAGAGATCCTTTGTCGAACTAGTTCCGGACTATCGGATTCATGTCTTTAATACAATTAAAGATCAGGAAATCATCAAAGTATTTCATTCATATCTAGAAGACGAGCGACCTATCATAGATGAATTTTGAGCAATAATCACATACAAAGCTATACTGATCATTTACAACTATTTGGCTCAGACCTTGACGGTGGGTCTAGGACACTGAACGAACAAGTTCAGTGCGTTTTGATTAAGCTTGTCAGCAACTAATCAGGTATTCCCTTTGCTAATCTCTTAGTAGACTTTTCTTAACTTCTCTAAGGCTTTTGAGTATTCTTTTTACTGAATCCTTATTTTTGGCATGTAATGTTGAAATCAATTCTTGAATGTGTGATTTCGCTTCGACTAGAAACATTTTTCCAGAAGTGCTTCTTCCAAGAGCGTCCCATTGGGGTCCTCCTTTAGGCCAGAATTCGTCCAACGGCAACTTTTTCAACTTCACATTAAGTAGCTTTAAGAAGGCTTGATCGCGGTATTCTGCGTAATCATCATTCTTTTGAGGTGAAAGCCATTGAATGTTTTCTTTCTCTGAGAAATTGAGTGTGCTCCAAATTTGTGAGTTCAAAATCTCTGGCTTATCATTGACGAGTTTCTGAATCCATTTTTGGCTTCCTTTCTCTGCTTGAGTTTGAGGAAATCGAGCCATTTTAACTCATCTTCAATATATATTAGTGTGATATTATCTGCTTTTTTCTCTGAGCTATCTGGACATTGAGAGCTAGCATCTAAATGGGTTTAAATCTAAGGTCCGAATTTCGCCATTTTCCAGAGCACAGAAGAGTTATGCGATAAGTCTGTCAATTTCAAACCATTAAGCTGTTTCAGAATTTGCCGATTTCTTCTTCGGTATAATGCTTACGACAATTGGTTTCGCTGGGATGCCCGTCCTAAGAATACCTAATTTTTGTCCTACGAGTTTTCTTCTAAATTTTCTCAGAATACTTCCTTCTGTAGAGTCACGCGGGTAGGCTATCCGCATATTTTGACCGCATACTCTAAGGATTAAAACTATTCGAGCGTTTTTGGCTTCGAATTCAACGCAATTGCCAATAATTTCCTCCCATGCTTGTAGCTTTATTTCTTTAAGATGACTTTTCATCATACGCTTCACTTTCATGTTGATTTTTTGAGGCGTGTCTCAATGGAAATAATAGCGAAAAGATAGTTTAAATTTATTTGTTGGGAAACTGATTTGGAGATAACTTACCATATCTAAAATATCTCAGAATACAATTGCACAATAAACTGTTCTTCTTCCGACATAGTACCAGTGGGCACGTTTGTATGCAACGTAACTATTTTGAAGAACTTGAGAGAGAGGAATAACATTAAGCTTTTTTTACTATTATTTCTCCATTTCGTTCTATCCAGATTATCTTGTCTCCTGCATTAACTCTTAATTTCTTCATTATCTCGACTGGAATTGTAATTTGCCGGTTAGAAGTTATCTTGCTAATCTGGATGATGTGTTCGGACATTGCGCAACCCGTATAACTTTTTGGTGAGATATTGTTTGAAGGTTTGGAATGAAAAGAAGGAAAAGAATCATATACAACCACTAACCAAAATATTATTGGAGATCGTTAGCATGACTAAAAAAGCCATAATAACAGTTTCTCTCGTTCCAGAAGCTTCAGAAGTATCGAACAGCCAATTACGAGAAGACATTAAGAGAACTCTTCGATGTGATTGGTTAGCAGAAATTGAAGGTGTCAAAGTAAAAAATGAGGCATAGAAAATTACGTAAAAAGTTAAAAGAACATGGCTACAGAGATGAAACCATCGAGAAAATAATCGAATTTTACACAAAGTAGGTGTGTTTAATAGCACTTCGCTTTTCTAATAATATCATTGTTAAGCAGAATAAAATTCTCATCATCCTATTACTAAACGCTTGTTGTCTATGTACCTTACTGTTTTCTTATCTCCATGATCTCGTCTAATTGCATTTATCCAGAATTCTTGAGACTTAAGCGCTTCTTCATGTATTCTGGTCAAATCCGTTGATGTCAGCGAACCAGATTTGGATTTTTTAATAAATGGAAGAAATATTGCTGCTCTGCTATACAGTAAAGTCTTTTTGGTTTTGCGATCCAGTTGCCATATGTATTCACCATCTGGGTTTCCTTTATTAATGAAAATGCTGTCTGGCAGCTGGATTCCCATAACTAATGGTTGCCCATTGTCTTCAATAAGAATAAGTCTTCCATGTCCTGGTGTTTTGCCAGAATTTTGAGGGGGAAGGTTTTCTTGGAATTCAATAGGCCGTTTTGTCTGCCTCGGTTTGGCTTTTTTTCCAGTTTCTCTTTTCTTTCCTCCCCATAGAGGCCCTAGCAACGATTCTATTTCTTCCAAAAATTCTCGATCAATTTCTGCTTCTTTCAACTTTGCCAAATTCTTTTTCTCCCATTCTTCAAGTTGTGGCAATAGATGCTTGGTGTAAAAACTTGTTTTGCCCAGTTTTAGGTCTTTTGACCCTGTTAATTCTGTTGTTTCTATCAGAAAATCTATTGCGAGGTGTCCGACTCCTTTAATAGAACTGGGTATGGCTGTTATGAATTTTCCATGTGCATAAATATTGTAACCGCTATCTCTAATTTCATTTTCTTTTGGCAGAAGATAGAAACCTTTAACTTCTGGTGAATGCTTCAACGGCGGTTTCTTGCAGTATTTTTCAATAGCCTCTTTCTTGAATTTTATGTTTACAATTTTCTTTTCACAATTAGATGGCAAAGCTACGCGCAGTATATCCTTCCGTCCTCCATATTTTTTACCTAAGCCTATTATTATTTCTTCCTCGATAAGCCCCATATAGAAGTTTTTTCTCAAGTATTCTTCAATTTCCTCTAATGTAAAACGCTCTCGAAGGTTTGGAATTATGATTAGTGTTCCATCTGTTTGCTTCCCATAATCGAGACCCCATGCAGGGCTATATTGCACTTTCAGATTCTTGTCTTCCCATATTTTATAGGCGCACATAGATTTGCCAATTCTTGATAACACGTGAAAATATCCTGTAATAGCCAGTGCAGTGTCTTTCCCTCCATGTCCGTAGCGCCCGAAAACTTTAGACTTCCCAGAAACACCAAAAACTATGTAATTATTCTCAATGTCTTCTGGAGTCATACCGATAAAGTCTTCGATAATTAGTTCCTCCGAGTTACAATAGACATTGCAAACTACTGGAGTTTTGTCTCGAATCAAATATTCATCCATGATATTCTCAATATTTTGTCCAATCACATCCAGAGGATCTTTAAAAATGTCCTTAGTAACCTGCCTAATTTTCCAGTCGAGTTTGGCCTCTCGCGGCTCTCCGTAAGTGACTTTTTTAGACGGCTGAATTATTACAGTCATCCTATATTTTCCCATAACAGAGTGCAAAATTCAATTAACTGATAAAATATGAAGAAAATGAAAGCATTTAAGCATTTCTTTGAATCAAAATTAGACCATTCAGTTTTGCACGCCCTCGTGATTGATGCCTTCAGTTTTTTCAAGTCATGTTGATCAAACATAAGAGGCATGAACATTAAGCAACTAGCTCAAGTTTCTCACAAGTGTCTCCTTTCTTCATATCACAGAGTATGTAGCATATACAAGTTATCTTCATCTCCCCTTTCAAGCGAAATGTGCAACATTATGAAATAAAACATAGGTTGTACACCCTGAATGAGTTAATGCTGATTTTGTGCCATGTGGATTAATTGCTAAGTGTACTTTTGTTTTACAATTCATTGATAAAACTTTTAAGAAAACGTTATCTAATATTCAATTTCGAGTGTTAATAATGGTTGAAAAATCCGTTACGGATATGATTTTTGAAAATTTCGCTCAAAGTATTGAAAATGATAGTTTGTTTGAAGGTATTTCAAAAGAAATCGTCGCATTGATGCGGAAGAAGCCTGGGAAAAATGAAATTAAGGCACTATTGGAGAGAATCGAAATTGAGAATTCTAAGTCTTGAAATAAAGAATATTAGAGGCATCAAAAGTATAAAAATTGAACCTGCGGGTGAAAATGTTGTAGTTTTTGGTCCCAATGGGACTGGAAAGAGTGCCATTGTGGATTCCATAGATTTTCTGCTTACTGGAAAAATATCGAGGCTCACGGGCGAGGGTGCTAAGTCTTTAAGTCTAAGAGAACATGGACCGCATGTTGACTCGCGCGAGAATCTAAAAGACACTGTGGTCACAGCTAAAGTAAAGATCGGCAAAAAGGAAGTCACCATGCAAAGGACCATAAACAAGCCATCCACTTTGAAAGTGTATCCAAAAGAAGATGTTAACCTAGTCCAAGGATGTTTGGCAGTCACGGAACTTGGCCAACACATTTTAACTAGACGCGATATACTGCAGTATATTACTGCTGAGGCGGGAAAACGCGCTAAGAAAATAATGAGTCTTCTAGACTTGGAGCATGTTGAAAACCTTCGTTCAGTCTTGGTTACTTTGCGGAACGAAGCAGAAGCTGAGTACAAGCAGATCGAAGGTAATTTAGAAGTTGCAAGGAACGAAATAACAACTCTTCTTTCATTACCTTTTTTCTCCGAAGAGGGCTGCCTTGAAAAGGTCAATATCTTGAGGGAAGTTGTGGGCGGCACAAAATTATCTGCATTGTCTGTGGACACCATTAAAAAAGACCTGTCACCCATTCCTTTCTTAACAGAAAGGCCTGCTTTGACAAGGGATCAAGTTTGTAACACAATAGAGGAAATTCGAAAACTAATTCGTGAAAAAGACTTGATAGCCGCCAAAGGGGCTGAACTGAGAGTATTGCTGACTGAGATCTGTAAAGAGACGCGATTAAGAGAATACATGGCATACGAAGCTCTTATCAAAGCAGGGTTAAGCCTTGTAAGAGATAACATATGTCCTCTATGTGACCAGAAGTGGGATGGAGACTTCAGACAGTATTTACTGGAAAAAGAGACTAAAATAGAGATTGCAAAGCAAAAACAGGCAAAAATTGACGAAATATCAACTAGTCTGAACAGCAAGTTCTTGCTTCTTAGGAACTACGTTTCTAATTGCGTAGATGCTCATAAGCAGTTTGGATTAAAAGTAATTGATGACGTAAAATTGAAAGATTATCTGTCAATGATCGACTCATGGGTTAACGCTATGAAAAGTCCTCTTGAACTCTTTGAATCCGGCAAATGGCCTTCTAACGTAAAAAAGGTATTTGAAATGCCCTTTGTTGAGACAAACCTCTTAGCTCCTTTGGACTCTGCACTGAAGGAAATTGGTTTCGAATTTTCTGCCCAACAGAGTGCATGGGACACGCTAACTAGGATGCAAGACAAATGGGAGAGATACATGCATCTTGTCCAAGAGGAAAAACAGAAGGAGATTTATAAAAAGAGGGCAGATTCTGCTCTTGATTACTTCGTAAAGGCACGCGATTCGGTCTTGGAAGGTATATACGATGCAGTAAGAAGCAACTTTGAACAATACTACAGAATAATTCATTCTGATGATGAAGGCAGATTCGCTTCTAAAATTTCACATGAGGGTGCTGAGCTGAATTTTCAAGTAGACTTTTATGAAAGAGGTTTGTTTCCGCCTCATGCATTGCACAGTGAAGGTCATCAAGATAGCATGGGGTTTTGTCTATTTTTATCCCTGAACGAGTACCTTGTGAAAAATATCATCGAACTTGTTGTTTTAGATGATGTCGTTATGTCTATAGACTGTAGTCATAGGCAAGGCATTTGCTCTTTATTAAGAGAGCATTTCTCTAACAAGCAACTAATCATAACAACGCATGATGGAGCATGGGCAAAGCAACTTCGGACTCAAGGCATCGTTAAACAGAAAAACATGATACACTTCACCAATTGGAACATTGAGACTGGCCCTGTATACGAGTTGGACAAAGACCTATGGGATAGAATTGAGGAGAATTTACAGAAAGACGACGTCCCTGCTGCCGCTCACCTGCTTAGAAGGAATGCAGAACTATTCTTTGATGATGTGTGCGATTTCCTAAGTGCCAGCATTACTTATAAGGGAAGTCATCAATGGGAACTTGGCGACTTGGCTCCGGCTGCGATCTCAACCTACAAGAAATATTTAAGGAAGGCCAAAGACAACGCACACAAGATGGGAGACAAACCAAAGTTCAAAGAACTAGAAATATTAGAAAAGAAATCAAATGAAATAATCGCCAAGTCCCTAGTTGAGCAATGGATAATAAATGACAATGTCCACTACAATAGATGGCGAATATACAGCAAGAATGATTTCAAACCTGTGGCCAAGGCTTTCAAGGATTTATTTGGACTTTTTACTTGCTCCACATGTGGAAGTCTGATAGCTTTAAACGAAGGTAGAGGAAAAAGTGCACAACTTAATGTCAGCTGTAATTGCGGTAAGATATTTTGGAACATAAGTAATAACATTAGCCAGAAATGATGAGAGCTGACGTCAGAAGTCTACAAGCTCGCTTCATTATCAAATTATAAGAGAAGCTTGTGCTAAGCGAACGTTTTCAGTAAAGATGACCGATTTCACAATTTCCGGTTTGGTCTCTATGTCTCCATGGCCAAACGGGTTCAAGTCCGTCCACATTATAGTCTATCCTAGATGGTTTCCCGTAAAACTGCGGTCAAATTTCAACCTTCATCCGGCTTCACCAGCAAAAACACTTAATGTTTTCGCGTTTTGCGTGGAGAATATTGTCTTTTCCGCGAAAGATCTCGATAGGCTTTCATGTATTTTCGCATGTATTCCCGTTTTCCTCGGTCAGTCGTAGTTTTATACTTGGTATAGAATGCCCTACGGCCAAAAATAGTTCGCCTATGTTTCTTCACTTGGGACATGAGTATCAAAAGAGTACTTGTGCCTTATCAAATATATTAATTATGGTTAGAAACTTTAACCGCAAAACATATAAGCTGTTCGATTGTAATAGTTAGAAATTATAACAATAGAATTGTAACGGAGGAAAAAGCAACGGGAAGGAAAAAATCGCGTGCATCGTCCTATACATCCAAGCAGTTGAGAGAGATCTATGATAAGAACAAAGGTTACTGTGGTCATTGCGGAAAGAAACTTGCATTCACTAATTATGGTAGACATGGAAAACGCGGCGCATGGGAAGTTGACCATAGTAATCCTTTATCTAAAGGTGGAACCAACTATCTCAGAAATTTGATACCATCGTGTATCCCGTGTAATCGCAGGAAACGAAATCGTAGAAGGCTTTGATATGCTCATTAGAAAGCCTTCAACTTCGATTCCATTCAGGTGCCAATTATTACCAAATTTTAAATTCTCTCACTTCCCAACCTCTCTGTTCCCATTTTTCTTTTTCTCTTTCCCAGTTATGTTCGAACAATTCTAGAATTGTTTCTCCCCACTCTTTCTTTAGTTGTATCGCCATTTCTGCATCTTTAAATCCAGCACCGTGAAGAGAAGGCCCGAAATGCCAAACTTTCATGTCATCAATAATTAGATACCTATCATGAAAAGGTGAATCGTATTTTTCATCCCCTTGCTTCCCTCTCTTCTTGTAGATTACTTTTGCTTGAATATCTATACCTCTCTCTGAAAAGTGAGGCAAATCCTTTAAAATTGGTGGAGTGGAAGCTAAGATTCGTACTTCGAGCTGCTTACTCCCCATACCTTCGGATATAAGTTGTAAAGTGCTCTTGTTAACGTAAGGATCCCATATTTTCACTTTCTTCTCTGCTTTTGCTACAAGATCACAAATAAAAGTTTCAGCATCTAACTTGTCAGAAAATATTTTACTTTCTACGATGTTTCCTCTAGTCTCGGATTCGAAAATCTCTTTTGCAAGGGTTGGAATTATCAAGTCTCCGTAGTCTTTAAGAACTATTCCTTCTCTGCAGAAAATATCAACATATTCCATTATTTCGTTGAATTTGGTTGAATCGATTTCTTTCAACTTGTTCAATTTATAACTTCCAATTCTATACATATTCCCTTGAATATCACCTAAGGCGAGAAAAAGTGAAAAGTTCCAAAGAGAGTGCACGTCCCGCAAGAAAATGTTCCTCAAAGTGACAGAGAACTTGCTTTTTATTTGATTTAGCACTGGTTCAAACAAATCCATAAACGCTTTAGATTTGACCTCCGGAATCTTCTTAATCGCATTCCTTATTTCTTCGGGTAAGAACTTCGATTTGTTAGCAAGGAAGAATTCGTCTCTTGCATCCGGGTTTACGTATCTCAGAAACATACACCATCTTTCTTGTGGTGAAAGAGATGAAAGTTTTATCTTTATTTCCTCTTTTATAATTTCTAAGAACAGTGTTTTCAAGTCAATTGGCTTTTCTCTGAAAATAAATTCATCGTAATACGTAGCTGCTTTAACAGTCCAATAACCAATAAAGTAACCGAATCCTTGTCTAGAAAGGAGATTCCCAAAATCTCGAGTTTCAGTATCATAGGAATGTTCGCTACTTAGCGTAAATGTGGTAGCATACTCATATTGGGTTATCTCCTCAAAGAGTTTAAGAGCGGAACGGAAGTTATTTGTTACTAATTCGCGAATTTCTTGTCTGATTTTGTCTATTTCCAGAAACTTTGGGTGCAAATGTCTTTCAATAAAACCTTGTACGAATTCTACCACTGCTTCATTAATGAAAACAATATCATATTTGAAGTCTCTATGATATCCATCTGTGGTCTCTATTACTCCTAATTTTGATAGTTCGTTTAACTCATTCCAGAGATCCATTTCTACAAGCTTGTGGGCAACGCGGTCCCCTGATTTGTAATTAAGAACATAGTCCAGAACCACAAGGATTTTAGTCTTTTTCTCATCAGATAAACCTTGGAAGAACTTCTCAAAATCTGTTTTGATAGTGGAATGCTCACTAATACTCAATTCGAGACCCCATCAATAATAAATTTCCAGAGGCTCCATTAAAAAGCTTTGACCCACAAAGCATTAGCCCCGCTAAGAATAAGGTTTATTTAGACTAAGAACTTTGTGTCTAACTTTTATTCTGGTGTTTTCCCGAAAGTTATGAATTCACTTACTTTTCATTATAATAAGGAGTTAAATCAAAAATATGCGAGAAGAAAATAGGAAGTGAGGTGTAAAATTGGAAGAAAAGATCTTGTATTTACAAGATAGGTATATGTTACGGCAAGGTACATGGACTTGTGTTACAGTACGCGTTCAACGATGGTATTATCGTGGTCCTAGAGTTAAGCTAACTTTCCTCGAGGGTTATCATAAAACATCAGAAGAAATCGACAAAGCAGTAAGCGAATATGGGAAAAATCCTCATTTTCCAGACTATCCCAAACACTTTGAGATAATTTGCAGCCCCGAAGATATGCTTGATCTCGTCAAAACTCTTGTAAAAATATGTGAAACAGAGAAGTAACCCTACCTCCAGATCAAAAATGGAATTTTATCATAACTCTTGAGAAAAGCACAAATTAAGAGGCGTACAATACATAAATGCGAAAGGAGAACGAGCATAATGAGTCCAGATATTTCTCATGGCGATTCTGTTTTTGAGAAAAAAACTTTGCAAGCCATTCATAAGGAAATACAGCATGTTTACCTTGCAGATAATCGACCATGGGTTATAGGCTATAGTGGTGGAAAGGATTCGACAACCGCACTTCAATTGGTTTGGTATGCTCTTAAGGAATTGCCCAAAGAGAAGCGGGAGAAGCCGGTATACGTGATATCTTCGGATACCCTGGTTGAAACGCCTATAATGGTGGATTTCATTGACCGAACTTTAGGAAGTATAAATGACATTGCGACTAAAGAAAACATGCCCTTCAAGGCAGAAAAACTAAGGCCATTGATAAATCAAAGTTTCTGGGTTAATCTGATTGGACGGGGATATGCTGCTCCACAACAACGTTTTAGATGGTGTACAGACCGTCTTAAGATTCAGCCTTCAAATAGATTCGTCCAAGAAAAGATATCTAAATATGGAGAAGTGGTTCTTGTGTTAGGTGTTCGCCGTCAAGAGAGCGCTACGAGAGCTCAGGTTATGAGTCTATACCAAATTCCAAATTCTGTATTGTCTAGGCACTCTAAATTTCCCAGAGCATACGTTTACACGCCTATTAAAGATTGGACCTTAGATGACGTTTGGTATTATCTTTTACAGATTCCATCACCGTGGGGCAATGATAATAGAGACTTAGTTGCGTTATATCAGAACGCTCAAGGCGAATGCCCTCTTGTAGTCGATGACACTACTCCTTCCTGTGGGAATAGCCGTTTTGGATGTTGGGTTTGCACGGTTGTAACAAATGATAAATCGATGAGAGCTCTTATTAACGCTGGAGAAGAATGGATGCAACCTCTTCTCGAGATACGTGATTTACTAGCATTAACTCAAGATCCAAAACTTAAGCCTATTTATAGGGAGTATAAGAGAAGAAAAGGATTCGTCTCTTTCAAAAGTGATGGTTCTGGTGTAATTTCCAGAGGTCCATATAAACTTGAATTTTGTAAAAAGCTTCTAAAAATGGTTTTAAAAGCTCAAATGCACGTAAGAAAACAAGGACCAGATCCAAATATGTGGCTAATTTTGCCGGAAGAACTTCATGAAATTAGAAGGATTTGGAAGACTGAGAGAGGCGATTGGGAAGATTCTGTGCCGAAAATTTATCGAGAAATTACAGGCGAGAACCTTGATTGGGTCAACGATGATGTTGCTTTTTCTTCAAAAGAAAAATCATTACTAATGGAAATTTGCCAGAAAAACAATCTTCCAGTTCAGCTTGTCATGAAACTTTTTGATGTAGAACTTCAAACTCAGGGTATGAGTAGACGTTCTTCGATATATAACAAGATAGATCAAATTTTCTTTGAGGAATGGAGACCAGAAGAGGAATTGCTCAAGTCAGTCAACAAGATGGGATCACGTAATGATGTTTAGAAATCTAGAAGTAGAAAATTTTGGACCTTTTCTTGGAAAGCATTCTTTCGATTTAAGAACAGAAAATTCCTCTCAGAATTGTAAAACTTTGGTGATTATCGGTGGTAAGAATGGAACAGGGAAGACAACGCTTTTAGAGGCTCTCAAAATTTGTCTTTATGGAAAATTTTTTAGAGGAAAACGATTGTCTGAAAACGCATATAACAAATATTTACGCCAAAAGTTTCATCGTTATGCCGATGGCGTGATGTCCACTTACGCCTCTGTAACAGTCGAGTTTGATTATGGGCAGCTTGGTTATACAAATCATTATTTGGTCAAAAGAGCCTGGGAAAACAGGTTGAACCAGATTGATGAAAAACTTGAAGTGACGCAGAATGGTAAGCACCTAGATGATATAGATGAGGATCAGTGGCAAGATTTCTTGTTGGAACTGATCCCGCCAGGTTTGTCGAAACTTTTCTTTTTTGACGGCGAACAAATCCAAAATCTGGCAAAGGAAAGAATGGATGAAAATAAGTACATTTTGAACTCCATAAATTCGCTTCTTGGTCTAGATTTAGTGGAACGCCTCCAATTTGACCTACGAATTTATGCCTCACGAAAAGCAAAGGCGATAAATAATCAAGCCATAACTAGAATCTTGGAAAATGAAGAAAAAAAGAAATCATTAGAAAGTAGGCTTAATTCTATTCTCCAAAGGCAAGCCTCTATCCATCAAAAGATCAAGCAGATTGAAGTAGAAATTGAAAATCAAGAACAAAGAATTGCCATGGAAGGCGGAAGTTTTGCAAGTAAACGTGAACTACTCAAAAATCAAAGAAAAAAAGTTGAGGGAGAGATTGAACAAGCAAAAGAGGAAATTCGCGATTTATGCGCAACTTTGCTTCCGTTTGCTTATGTTCCCAGTCTATGCATGACTTTGAAAGAACGCTTGATTAGAGAAGAAAAAGCACAACAGAGGTCTGCAGCTATAGCGTTTCTTGATTCAATTATTGAAAATTGGTCAAAAGATCCTAGTGCTGCTAATTTTCTAAATTCGTTTCCTATCTCTGTAGAAAACAAGACCGAAGTAGTTCGAGAGATTTTTAATGAATTGAAATGCAAAATAGAATCGATGAATAGTCTATGTGAAGAGGTTATTCATCCACTTTCCTCCATTGAGCGAGATGAAATTTTAAGATGGATTGATATTTCATTAAACCAAATTCCTCCACATCTTACCTCTCTCTCAGCAAAACTTGAAAGATTAGTGAGAGAACGACAACGAATCGAAAAGTTTCTTTATAGCGCCCCAGCAGATGATGTGCTGCATCCATTACTTAGTAGGCTAGGCGAGTTTCATAAACAGCTTGGTATGCTACAAGAGCAATATCGTTCGCTAGAAGAAGAAGGATCCAAGATAAAAAATGAACTTGCCCAAGTGACTCGAGAGCTGATGAAAAATATTGAAGAAAAAAGTAGAAACGAAAAAATCTCTGGACGCTTAACTCTTGTAGAGAAGACTCAAAGAGTTTTAGAGGAATATCTAAACCAGCTTCGAAGTGAAAAAGTAAACGAGTTTCGACAAAATTTCTCTTACTGCTTTAACCTCCTTTTTAATAAGGGAGGTTTCATACAAAAAATTGACGTCGATCCAGCCAATTTTAGTGTGGTCTTAATGAATGACAACAATATGATTGTTCCCAAAAATACGCTCTCTGCAGGTGAAAGGCAAATATACGCAATTTCTCTGCTTTGGGCACTCGCCCGAACATCAGGTCGTCAGCTTCCTTTCATAATAGACACTCCTTTAGGACGCTTGGATACTGAATACAGGATAAACGTGGTGAAGAAATTTCTTCCAAATGCCTCTCACCAAGTTATAATATTTTCTACAGATACAGAAATTGACACAAACTATCTAAATGTGTTGCAACCATATATTTCCAAGACGTATCGTCTTGAATATGACTCAAACCAAAAAGCTACTCGCATTGAAGAAGGCTATTTCTGGAAAACACGGGAGGAAGCCCTCATTCATGAGCTTCAATAGAATAAGGATAAGCAAGAGTGCTACAGTCCGTTTGTCAATGCTTAAAGGCCGAACAGGTCTCACACCTAATATTTTATGTAGAATAGGCTTTTGCCTCTCTCTGAGTGATCCCTCAATACCAAATCCTGAGGATTACGATGAAAATGGACAGGAATTTAACCGCTATACCTTGACGGGTGAATGGGATAAATTTTTTATTGCTTTGTTAAAGGAACGCTTACTTAAAGACGGATTCGATATTAGAAAGGATCTTGTTCCTCAATTTAGAGCTCATCTTAATAGGGGGGCTATAACGCTTTTTGACAAAGTTAAAGATCTAGGGGACCTCTATGAATTGCTCCCTTTTAAGAAGGTGAAACATTGAAATTTCCTATTTACTTGGATTCTCAAGCAACGACACCGTTAGATCCTCGTGTTCTTGAGGAAATGATGCCTTATTTTACTGAACGTTTTGGAAATGCATCCAGTATTGACCATCTCTACGGTTCAGAGGCTTCCGAAGCTGTTGAAAAAGCGCGTAAACAAATTGCCCGCTACATTAATGCAAAGCATGAGGATATTGTATTTACAAGTGGCGCTACCGAATCTAATAATATCGCGATTTTGGGATTAGTTGCGAAACACTCTGGTAAAGGAAATCATATTATAACTTGTGTTACAGAACACAAATCTGTGCTTGATATATGCAAATATCTGGAGAAGTCAGGCAAGCGTGTAACATACGTACCAGTTGATAGGTTCGGTATGGTAAATTTAGAGGTGCTTGAAGAAGCCATATGTGAACAAACCATACTTATTTCGGTGATGACTGCAAACAATGAGATTGGAACGATAGCGCCGATTGAAGAAATTGGAGAAATTGCCAAGAAGCACAATGTCTTATTTCACACGGACGCTGCGCAAGCGGCTGGTCACATACCCATAGATGTTGACAAAACAAAAGCTGACATTATGTCGTTTTCAGCTCATAAACTATATGGACCCAAGGGTGTTGGTGCTTTATATGTTAGGCATAATAATCTTGATGCTAAACCCGACCCAATAATTCATGGTGGTGGACATGAACAAGGAATCAGATCTGGGACTCTTAATGTTCCCGGTATTGTTGGATTTAGTAAGGCTTTTGAAATAGCTGTAAGAGGAATGGGTGAAGAGAATAAACGATATGATCGATGGAGAAAGTACATGTGGGATGTTTTCAGAGAAAAAGGTAGCCCAGTAGAACTGAATGGCCATCCAGAGAAAAGACTGAGCCATAATCTGAACGTATCTTTTGAAGGAGTTGAAAATAAGGCTTTAATACGTGCTGTAAACTCAAAGTTGGCTATTTCTTCTGGGTCTGCTTGCACAACATTAAATGTTGAACCTTCTCATGTGATACTTGCGCTTGGTTTCGGTTCAGAAAGAGCGCACACTGCCATTAGAGTTGGATTCACTAGATTCAACGAAGAAAAGGAGATCGAGTTTGCCACTGAATTTATGGTGGAGGCTGTTAAAAAGCTTAGGAAAATCAGAGTGTTACGGTGACAAACAACGAAATATTTTGAGAAAACCTATCAAAATTTCTCCACAAAGTTAGAGTATTACGAGTATCTGAAAAACAGTTTATACAATGTTCTTAAAGAGAAAATGCCAGATATCAAGTTTGTGACAGAATATCCACCTAGTGAGTCATCAGGCATTGACATAGTTGAGGCTAAAATGGATTCTTGAAAAGGAGATAGAAATAATAGCTATTGAGGTCTTAGACATTGATGAAGAAACAGTTCGCAAACAAGAGAATATTCAATCGGGCCAGTTGAATAAAATAATGCATGATATTTCTAAACTACTTTTAAAAAGCAGTGCTCATATAAAGGTCCTTGTGTTTTCGACAACTGAAGTGAGGAATTTCATGAAGAAAAGGAAAGACAGAAACTTGAAGTGCGGATATCTGAATTGGCAACAGATTAAGTTTTATGAAGTAAACGAGTTTTTAGAAAAATTACAGATTTAATTCTAGCAAAAAACAGTAACCGTCGTTATCAAGTTAAGGTAATTGTGCTTTTTCTTTCAAAAACTCGTAAATGTCGGAAAATGAACCGCGAGCAGGGGGTATGGACCCTGTAATTGCGGGAGCCGCAGCGTTATTTTTCCATAAAACTTCGTTATGTACTCCCAGTGTCTTACTATTACTTGTTAGATAAGATATTATGTTAGTTTTAAGCTGATTTAATTGGTTGCGGATTTGGGAATAATCCATTCTTCTTTTTCTAAATTCAACAAAAAGCTTACAAAAGGCAGCTAGATATTTTGAAGTAAAAACCAAAGACTCGTTTGAATTCCAGTCATCTCTAAATACTTGAGCTACTTCAGCGAAATATCTCTTCAACACACTTTTACATTCAGAAATTATCCTGTTATCATGACCTCGCTCATGTAACCGCCAAGATTCTTCAGAAAACGTCTCATAAACACCACGAGTTGATATCTGAAGCTCATTTCTTTTATCCAGTAAAGGAGCGAGTTCCTTCGTGACAGTTACTATTCTTACAGGTCGTCCTCCAACCCTATTCACTTTTTGAAAAGGTCGTGTATAGAAAACATCTCTCAACACACCGCTACTTATGTTAAGTTCCACTAGCACCCGAGCTGCTAAAGCGGTTGGAGTTCGCTCACCCATCACAGAGTTTGCAATCAGCTGTATTAACTCTGTTGGAACTTTAGTCTGGCTACGATTGATTTCTATGAAAGTCCTTGCAGACCACTGCTGACGTTTTCGATCTGAAGAATCTCGGAACTTCACCCCTATAACTAACAGCTGCGCTTCTTCCAGCTCCCTACTCCGCAAACCGCTTTTCCCAAACGCAAAAAGCCGATGTTGTCCATCAATCACTTCTACTGAACCATATTCAATAGGAATGACAAGTTCACCGTCATGTTCCGATTCTGTTATCGTCACCCTTGGTGAAAAGACTACAGTAATGGCATTAGGAAATGAAGATTTCCCCCGCTCTTTATTTAAGAAGTCTCGAATTCCTTTCAACTTATTTGGATTTAGTAGGCGTTGATATGCGGAAGTCCCAAGCTCGGGCACCCATGATTCAAGTGATCCATATCTAACTACTCTTGCTATTTTAAGTAGGTCATAGACGCGCATTTTGAAAGCATACAAATCAACAATGTCCATCCCTTTAGAAATTTTTCGTCCCGAAAGGCATACAGCTCTAACTCGTACTTCTGATGCAACCTCCCCAGCCTGTTGAGGAGAGATATCTAATCTTCTCAAAAATTCATATTTCCCAAACTCTCCGAGTCTATCACACAGAAAACTAAGATATTCGTAATGTTCCCGATTTAGTACATATAAAGGTTTGCCAGGAAACGTGGACTCGTCCAGTTGAAGCTGAATCAGTTCATCTGAGGTTCCTATGTATACGTACTTCCACGTCATTATTAGCTCAAAATCTCGTTTGGCTCTATTAGGAATACCACGAAGCAGGCGAATTTTTTCTTGGAGACTTATAGGAGCATTTTCAAACTCTTCGCAGTGATTAACGAATTTTCTGATCTCTCTTCGTTGATTACGTCTTTCAGCAGTCGATTCGATAATGAGACCAATTCTGTTAACCCTCGCAACAAAATCAAATTCTAAGTGTTCTCCAGGTCTAGCTCTACTATAGCCTAAACTTGTTTTGGCTATTTGACCATGATTACCATAGCATGGGATTCCAAAAGTGTCAAAAATCTTTTTTACGTTATCATCAAGTTTAGTCAAACTAATGATTCTCCTTCATTGTTTCTGAGGGAGAACGCATCTCTTTCCGGATGCATCGCAAGATTTCTTGAGTTGACATCTGCAATTTTTGAACTTTTTCAGCTGTAAGTTCTCTATTATGTGCAATATCATTTCTAATTGGAGCTAATTCTAAAACTAACTTGGTCTTTATCCAAGCTTCATCAACCAAGAATTTACTAAAAATTTTCTTCCAATTATCTCTGCGTGTTATTATTTTAAAATAGTCATTAAAATCTGCATAACAAATAAGGGGGTAATCTTCCTCATCCATCCAAGGAAGTTTCTCTCGGTTCTCCTTTCTTTCTTTACATTTTTGTTGTACATCAGGTGGTATAGCTTGCTTCCACCAGTCCTTGCCAACAGTCTCTTCTAATTTACTTTGAATAAAGGATCTTAGCTCGCTCTCAAAATCTTTTAGAAGATCACTATCGGATCGAGCGAATGTTTTGCTGACTGATTCGTACCTTTGTGTTTCAAGTATTTCTCTAAGTTGTTGCTCCATTCTTTTATCAAGATCTCCTGGCTCGTCTGCAAAAATCATAGAATACAAGGTAGTTATTCCTCCATTAGCATATTCTTCCGCGATTTCAAAAACTTCCTTAATATTTTCTCTATGAAGTATGTCCACGCTTCCCTTCTCAGCTACCGCTATTGCTTGAATTAACGCAAGATCACTGTCACTAAAAGTTCTAGATGGTATTGTCCCAACTTTTTTCTGCAGTTTTAACCGTTTACCACTAAAGAAGCCTATACCAAGAGCATACATAAAAACATCCTTCATAGTTTTCTTGTAGAACGGAGATACCGCCCGCGCCAAACTGCTTTCAGTTAACTCTTTAAATTTCTCGTGATTTCTACTGTCAAGGGAAATATCTTTAGGTAAATATTTTAGATATTTTTCACTTACCATAGGGTTTCACCGTGGTTTGAGACTTGCTTTCATCATAACAAAGTTCATACTCTTTATCGACTTTTCTAGAGAGCAATTGTCTCACACGAGGAGTATATTCTTCATCAGTCATAAACATGGTTACTTGTGCATCTCTTAGAAACTCAGGCAATAACTCTGCAATGCTTTCCTTATGCTCCTTAGATATGCGGCCTAATGGAGTATCGATTATGATAGGTGCGTCAAATCCTGACACTTCTCTAAGAGCAGCCAAAAAAGAAAGCGCAAGAATTTGTCTTTCACCTGCTGACAAGGTACCTAAGCATTCAGAACCGAGTTTATTTATAACAGAAATGCTATAATTATTATCTATGATCACGGTATCGTAGGTTTCTTTCTTCCAAATTAGCCGCAAAAAGTACTCTCTTGTTTTCTCTTGAATAGTGTTTCGAATATCATCAATTAGCTTTTGCCTAATTGTAACCAACGCATTCAACGTAAGCGTCGCTAAATTTAGTCTTTCAGTGACTTCGGCAAACTTTTTAGATTTCTTCAGCTCATCATTTAATTCTTTTTGAAATCTATCTAGTGCCAAGCGGGCAGTTTCGATTCTTTGTTCAAGCACTCCAATCTCTCTAATGAGCGCCTCCTCTTCACGCTTAAGTTGATTTCGAGCGATCTCTAAATTGGTAATTTCCTCAACATTTATTCCCTGCAACTTTGTGCTAATTTCCTGTAATTCCCTTTTAACTCCATCCTTTTCCTGTTCTAAACTCATTATATTTTTTCTTAGTGTATTTTGTTCTTCTAAGAAATCTGCAACTCGTTCTTTTATCGGATTTAAATCGTACTTTAGCCCCAATATTTCCTCGTATATCTCTGAAATTCTTGCCTTTTTCAGTAATTCCTCAAGTCTACGTCTTGCTTCTATGTTTGCCTCTGTGTTTGTACCACAGATGCATTCTCCCTTTTCTAATAATTCTTTAACAAATGTTTGAGCTATTTTTGGCGGAATATCTCCTTTTTCAGCTTTTTGATCGATTTGGACTATTGCCTCAGTTATTGCTGGAAAACAGTAAATCAGGGGACCCGTCTCAATGATGTTATCAGTGACTTGTTCCTTAGTTTTCTCGATTCTTCTTTCTATTTCTTCTAGACGAGTGTTGAGACTCCCTCTTTGATTCTGCAATGCCCTTACAACAGATTCACTACAATCTTTAAGTCTATTTTCTATCTCAGTAATCTTGCCTCTTATTTCTCGAAGTTTCTCTTCTTTCTCTTTTTTCCCCTCTCGATTGCTTTCTAGACCTTTTTCCACCTCTCTTATTTTTTCCTGTATTTGATCAACTTGGGGATTTTCACCTCTAACTTCTCCGCGTATTGAGGATATTGTTTTTTCAAAATGTTCAATAGTCCTGTCAAGCAGATACAATTGGGACACATCGAAAATGGCTTCACGCACTTTGGTCGATCTCTCTTCCTTAAAGAATTCATCCAGCTGCTCTCCGTCAAAGAAAAAGAAGCTTTTAACGCCATGAGGTAAAATTCTATTTATTAGCATTTCTGTTTCGCGTATTTCTTGAATATCTTGTTTAATCTGCATATAAACATGAAACTCGGGCTCGCTATCAAAAATTACTTTGCCATTGCCATCTTTTTTAGCCCCTATTCTTCGGTCAAACTGGTAGAATCGATTATTATCTTTTTCATCTATCATCTTCACAGTAACTTGAGCGTAAATTTTCTCTCCTTCAGGAAGCTCTCGTAATTCTGCATCATTGATAATAGGCTGCTTTTTTGCATCATATTTGCTTAGATGTTCTTCTTTACTATAAAGACACCAATTAACTGCGTTCAACATGTTTGTCTTTCCAGCACCATTAACGCCCTGAATAATAGAGATGTTTCGAGTCGGGTCGCAAGTTAGTTCAACTGCAACTTTGCCTCGATATTGACGGTAATTTTCTAATTCTACGCTCTGTATTTTCATGATTTTTGCATCTTCTTTCTGCAATAAATAATAAGCTGGTTGTTGAAAAATTCTTTAAAGTGGGGCTTTTCGATTCTCCAATACTCAAGTTCAAATTGTAGCAGATTTCTAGCAAGTTCCTTAACATTTTCATCTTCGATTTGCTTGTCTATCTCATCAAGTATTCTTTTGCTTATTCGTAATCTAGGAGATGCCATATTATCCCTCCAACATAATGTGATATTTAGATGCTAAATCCGCTATCTTCAAGTAAGCTTCACCACAATTTATGGCAGATTTGGCGAATTCAACGTATCGTTTTATTTCGCTTCGCATAATTTTACTTTCAAGATCAAAAAGAACCGGATCAATTCGCCCAGATAGATCAGGGACTACGACAATATCATAAATTGTTGCTTTTTCTTTCCCACTAAAAGGTCTTAATATTCTTCCCCGTCTTTGAATAAATTCTCTAGGATTGGTAGAACTTGCCATCATGATTGCTGTTCTTGTTGAAGGTACATCTACACCTTCATCTAGACATTTCATTGCTACTAACACTTTGTAAATACCTTTAGCAAATGATTCCAATAGCGTTTTTCTTTCTTTAATGTTTTCCTCAGCAGTAAACTTATGTTGAATTATTCCCCTTTTGTTAAGAATCTCTTGTACAGCATCAATTTGTTGAGGAGAACAATAGATGAGGCAGTGCCTGATCTCGTTCAAATCGTCCAATATTTTGTTTAGAACATGGTATTTCATCGAGGCGTTTACAATGACTCTATGTCTAAGTATGCTGTACAATTTAAAAAGTTCATCTTTTTCAAATTGATTCTTAGCCCTCGCATATTCTAACGATATTTTTTTTGTCAGTCGTCTATATTCTTCAAATTCATCGCCTGAAAGTTCAACCAAATATGGATTATACTCATATCTACATAGAAAACCATTTTCAATCGCTTGCTGGAGCGGGAAATCAAAGACTACTTTATCAAAAAAATCAAAAATGATCGCGGTTCCTTCTTCATCAAACCATCGGGTTGGAGTTGCACTTAACCCAAGTCGAAATTGGTACTTATTGAGCAAACCCCTACGCCTCTCCGGCGAACCTACACCATGCACCTCATCAACAATTAGAAAGCATTTGCTCTTTATCTTTTCAATAACTTTTACAAATTTCTCGCTAGCGAATGTGTCATGTGTGGTGATTACGACCATAGTGTCGATCAAATCACTGTTAAAATCAAAAACAATATTCGTTAGTCTATCTTCCCAGCCAACATTCGTACCAAATGCTTCAAACCCAGAAAATCCAAATTTTAACAGATTATCTTTCCATTGCTTAACCAAATGCGTAAAAGGACAAGCGATTACTGCGAAAAATCTTTTCTCATTTTTGAGAACTTCAACTAAACATCCAATAGCTGCATATGTCTTTCCGGTGCCTGTTGCCATTTCGAAAATTCCTTTCTGCCCATTATGCATCCACGAAGAGACTGCTTTAATCTGGTAATCCCTAAGGGCAGGTCTTCGATAAAATCGCTCTAATTTGAGATCCTTCATGTCATGAGGAGCCATTTCAATAAGGCGCTCGCGAACAGCGGAAGGGACATCCATTATTTTCACCCTTCTTGTCTTTCCAAACCAATATTTATCAAATTTGGCCTTATCGGAAACTAGATGATCTTTTTCACCATCTATCCAGCTCCTGAAAACTTTGAACTCTTCTATGTTACTTTCCCATGAAGTCGCAGATTCATTAACTGAACCACTAAAAGATATGATATTTCCTTCCAGATCCTCAAGAATACCAACTTTTTGATGGAAAATCCCCCTTTTTATGGCAGTATCTTGGTCCAATGGATTACCAACCTCATCAACCACTATTGCAACTTTAATCTCTAGCTGATTTCGAGCCACGAGCCATGCTAATGCCCTAACGTGATCCCTGACAAGTTCTTCATAAATTTCATCAAGATTTTTCAGCATAATTTCAGAAAGTATTCTCTCTGGCTCTTCCTTTCCCAGCTTTATAGCCTCTATATCTGACTTCTGTAAGGTAGCGCCTACAATTAATCGCATGCTACCGCCGTTTTGTATGAATGGTGCAATGCCCCTGGCTGCAATTGCCAAAGCACTGGACGAGAAAAAACCGGCCAATCTGTAATATCTTTTAGATTTTGCAAGTGTAGGAATGTAGAAATCATTTAAAATATCATCTTCTTCAGAATCATAATCTGATTTGAGCTCTAGGTCTTGAAAGCTCAATTTTTTAACACCCAAAGTAAACAAGCATAGTTATACATTGGTTAACTAAATAAATTAACTAAAAGGTCTTTAAATTTTTTGAGTATTACAAGTAATGTTGGTTTCCCCAGCTACACTGGCGATAAACCTAAACCTATTATCCGTCGGACTGAAAGCAACGGAAATATCTGAAAAAGCAGAACAAATACAGAAAAACCTTGGAAAACTGGCCAAATCCCTAAGAGAAGTGGAAGACTTGTGGAACACGCTCTATGTTCACATAAAAAACGCCTACAACAAAGCAGGTGAGGTGAACGAAAAACAAAGCAAGCTGAAACTTACTTTCGAACAAATCGCGCAGATAGAAGAACAAGAATAAAAATAACCAGAAAAAGGAAAAAGAAGGGCAATCATTGCAAAGATTACAACATTGTGTGCCCAGAATGTTTGAACGCTAACTAACAGAGTAACCAGATGACATGTTCATGGATGGGTAATGCAAAATGAAAAACGGGTGAAAAAAGTCTGGATGGGAACAGTGGTAGTCGTATACCCAGAATGAATATCAGCAAATTCTCGACAAGAAATGCTTGAACTGCGGAAAAGTTCTTGAAACAGAAAATATCAGTTCTTAAACGCATTTACATTTTAGGTGATATTCATGCATTTGTTCATTTTAAAGGCTTCACAACTATTACAAGTTTTCCGCTTTCAGCCTTGATTTCCCATTCAAGTTTATCCCGTTCCTTTAGGTTAAATTGCTTAACAATTCCAGAAG
>Ga0315282_10002772_pt1 | contig 31829 bp, 28 predicted proteins | sample YL17G07_20_MG_FD_203693 | JGI IMG/M metagenome (GOLD analysis project Ga0315282, IMG submission 203693) | Sediment microbial communities from Yellowstone Lake, YNP, Wyoming, USA - YL17G07_20 | ecosystem: Environmental > Aquatic > Freshwater > Lake > Sediment | place: USA: Wyoming | collected... | reverse complement strand
CACCAATTCCCCAATTAACCATTTAACCGTTTAACCAATTAACCATCCGAAATTGTCAAATTTTTTCAAGCGTTTCCATACAATTTTTGACGGTTTCTATACTTTTTTCACACTTTTCTATACATTTTTAAACAGTTTTCAACCGTTTTCGAACGTTTTTTTCTTGCCTATTTTACCCAAACCACGCAGATTAACCTACTCAACCCCGTTTTTGACCCAAAAACCCACCTCCCCCTTGAAAAAAATCGTAAAAAATCCCAATTTTTTTAAAAATTTCCGGTTTTCTAAAATCTAAACTTGTCTACCTTTGGCGGATTCGTGGTTAATTTTTCTTTGTGTCTTTTGTGCCTTTTCGTGGCTATATTTTTCTGTGTAATCAGTGTCCTCCGCGATTAAAAAATTACGAGCCACGAGCCACGTATTTAGCCATTTTTGGCGGGCGGTGCAGAATCTCCGTGAAGTGGTGAACCAAAATTTTTTCGATTTCGTCGAGAGTCTTTTCTTCTGCCCTGACGATCAATTTCGCGTTTGCTAAGTAATTTGCCGCATTTTTGGTCAGTATAATCTTGTCTGGGAAGCTCGCCTCGCAATCTCTGCAAACCAGGCCGTTGGCCAAGCTGCTGAAATAAACTTGATGCTCGATGCTTGATACTCGATTCTCGATGCTCGTTTTGCAGTTTGCACAAGCGTTTAGTATAGGCATTAGGCCGATTTCCCGAAGCAGAGTCAGTTGAAACAGTATCAGCAGCGATAACAAGTCTCGTCGCTCGTCGCTTCCGCCGTCGCTGGCGCTATGGCGGACAGGCGTCGCTCGTCGCTCGCTGGCACCTTGCAAAAAACGCAGAAAGCTATCGAAGAGTTCCGGATGTGGGTCATAGTCGTGTGTTAAGCCGTTTACCAGTTCTGCACCGAAGAGACAGCAGTTCAGAGCAAAAAGATTATCCGCTATGCAGGTAAAAGCCGGTTTTTGCTGGAATTCCGTCAGGGTAGCGAGTTTTTCTCTGCTTGAATCGGAAAAGACGATTTCTCCATAGGAGAAAACTTCGAGTGGCCCGTCGAACGCCGATTTGGGCCGTTTTGAGCCTTTAGCGATAACGCTGATTTTGCCGGCTGCTCTGGTAAAAAGAGTTAGAATCTGAGATGTTTCGGAGAAATCTGTAGTGCGTATGCAAATAGCCAGGTCTTTGATTAACATATTTCGTGCCGGACTTACGCTTTGGGTTTTTATCTATTTTGATGTGTTGTATTTTTTGAGTTCAGCAGCTCTTGTGCACTTTTATTATATACTGAACCATAGCCGAGTTCCTGTAAAATTTGGTCCTCTATAGTATGTATTTTTTCTGCCTGTTTTTGTGTGGAATCATCGAAACCGAGGTTGTGCAGCAAGCCGTGGGTTATGTAAAGTGCCAATTCCGCTTCGCTTGAGTGGCCTCGCAGATTTGCTTGCCTAACAGCCATTTCAGCGTTGACAACAAGCTCGAATGATTTCACAGAGTTCGTATCATTCTCGGATAAGTTGAAACTTAGACAATCGGTAGGGCGGTCTTTATTCAAGAATTGTTTGTTCACTTTGCGGATTTGGGTGTCGTCAACTATTGCTATACTAATCGTTGCTTTTGAAAGCTTAAAACGATTACAGATGACGTTGACCAGTTTTTTGAGCCTTGGGAGACGGATGTCTATATTTTTAAAATTTTTAGTGATTTGAACGATTATATCTTGGTCTTGTTTGGCAGAGGCCATAATTTTTAGCTGGTTTCCTGCTCGGTTTGCTCAGGTTCAGATTGTATTTCTTCCGGGCTTTCCGTTTTGTGATTCTTTACCTGTGGCAGAGATAGCGGCTTCCCATTTTGTGGTTCTTTCGGTGCATAGGGCAGCTTTGGATATGCGACTCGGCCGTGATAGTGTGCTGCAAGGGTTTTAACCATACTCGCTTCTATCAGGCTTAGCTCACGCAGGGACAGGTCGCATTCATCGAATTGGCCGTCCTGCAGACGTTTCATAGCCATATTGTGCACGGCTGCTTCTATCCTTGTTGGGATTGCTTCGGTCAGGGATCTAACGGTACCTTCTACGGCATCGGCCAACATTACAATGGCGGCCTCTTTTGTTCGTGGCTTGGGGCCGGCGTATCTAAATTCGCTTTCAGAAGGCCAAGAAGACCCCTCAGATTCTTTTTCATCGTGTTTCTTTCTGGCTTCGTTGTAGAAATATTCAATCAGTGTTGTGCCATGGTGCGTTTCGATAAATTGCCGCAGCACCGCAGGTAGGCTGTATTCCCTGGCCATTTCTATTCCGTCTTTTACGTGGCCTACGATAATCAATTGGCTCATTGCGGGTGAGAGTTCTTTATGACGGCTCATAGAACCAGTTTCGTTTTCGGCGAAGTAGCCGGGCTTGTTGATTTTTCCGATATCATGGTAGTAAGCACCGACCCTGCACAAAAGGCCGTTGCGGCCGATTACCTCGGCGGCAGCTTCAGCGATAGAGCCCACTAACAAACTATGGCTGAATGTGCCTGGTGCTTCCATAGCGAGTCTTTTCAGCAGCGGCTGACTCGCATCGCTGTAGTCCAGCAGCGTCATACTTGTCGCTATGCGAAAGGTTTTTTCGATGAGCGGCAGCAAACCTTGAATAAGCACGCCAACCATAAACGTAACGCCTGCGTGACGGCCTGCGTTGCTGAAAATATTACCAGGCTGAGGGTTTTCGACAAAAAAGTCCAGAGAAGCCGCTGTTATGAACACTATTACCGCCGCCAGAGCGCTGACCTCGAGCAGTTTCATTCTCGTGCGGATTTCTCTTAAGGAAAAACAGCAGGTGAAAGCGCCGGCAGCCATTGTCAAAAACAGATTGATATTTGATAGAGGTCTTGCGGCGAAATAGGCAAAGAGACAATAGAATATGCTCATACCTATCGCAAATCGCTGGTCATAGGCGATTGTCAAAATGATGGCTGCCGTGACGGCAGTGCCGGTGGCCCACAAGGTTTGATTTGCCACTAACACGCCAAGTTTGGTTGTGGCTGACAATAAGATAAATAGACCTGCCAGGGCTATGGCTCTGGCGTGGTTTTTTATTATTCGCTTTTGGTAGTGATGGATATAGAAAGCTGCGCCAAGAGAAATCAGCACCACTATGACGGCTCTGGGTATCAGCTCAAGGTAGCGAGCCTGCTGGATTAGTTCGAACGAAAGAATAAAGACGAAAAAAACGATAAAAAGGGACACTAATAAGGCCGAAATTAAACGGTCGGTGTTGGCGAACCGGCTTATTTGTGAAAGTCGCTCGATAGTTTTCTTCTCGCGCACCTGGCTTCGTCGTGGACTTGTTTTTTTCAAAAACCACATTTATTTACTTTACTTTCATCATGTAAGGTTGCGAAAAAAGTGAAGCTATTTTTCGCTTTGCCTTTTAGCTTTTGCCCTTTTTTTGTAGGCCTGTACGATATTTTGAACCAGTCGGTGTCGCACAATATCTCTCTGGGTTAACTCTGTAAAACCTATACCTTTGATTCGCCGCAGCGTTGCAATGGCTTCCACCATTCCACTTTTTTGGCCGGCGTCTAAGTCGATTTGAGTAATGTCGCCTGTTACTATCATTTTGGAACCATGGCCCAATCTGGTCAAGACCATCAGCATTTGCAGAACTGAAGTGTTTTGTGCTTCATCGCAGATAATGGCGGCTTCGTTTAATGTTCGACCACGCATAAAGGCGAGTGGAATGATTTCGATGATGTCCAGTTCCATAAATTTCTTCATCTGGTCGAAATCCATCATATCTTCGAGAGCGTCAAAAAGTGGGCGAAGATATGGATTTACCTTTGCCTGCAAATCGCCAGGCAGGAAGCCAAGTTTTTCACCGGCTTCCACAGCCGGACGGGCGAGGATGATTTTCCTGATTTGTTTTTTTCTAAGCATCGAGACTGCAATTGCGACGGCCAGGTATGTTTTGCCGGTTCCAGCGGGTCCTATACAGAATGTAAGGTCGTTGGCCAGCATTGTTTCGACGTACTTTAGCTGCCCCTTGGTGGACGGCTCGATAACCTTTTTGTGGGAATACACGGTAACAGCCTCGCTGGTCTCGGCAGTCACGGTCGAGTCGTCTTGAGCGAGTAAGGCGTTTACATCTGCAATGGTAAGTGAGCCGTATTTGATTAAGCGCTTTTGCATTTTGTCTATAATTTCGGCGGCCCTGTTTGCGTTTTCGGCTTTGCCCGTGATTATTAAATTGGCCTGGCGGGCGGTAATTTGGACGCCGATGGATTGGCGCAAAAGGCGAAGGTGGCTGTCGGCAGGGCCGAACAACTCAAGCTGCTTACCAGGTGAATCTAATTGTATGGTAACTTCCAAAGTTTTTCTCTATCGAGAGCTGAACATAAAGAACAAATATGCAAACGGTGCCGCCAGCAGCGGTGAATCAAGAATGTCCAGTATTCCACCAAAGCCCGGCACCATGCTTGCTGAATCTTTTTGCTTTGCGTCTCGCTTTATCATAGACTCAGCCAAATCGCCCATTTGGCCGACAAAGGCAAAACAAGAGCCAAAGATTACTGCTAACCACCAAACCATTATATCACAACTTATGGCAAAAAGAATAGCGACTATAGTTGCGGTTGCTACGGCACCGGCCATACCTTCCCAGCTCTTACCGGGGCTGATTTCAGGCGAAAATTTGTGCTTGCCAAAAAGACTTCCAAACGAGTAAGCCCCTATGTCAGCAGACTTTACAACAAAAACAAACATTAGCAATGCCCAGGGGCCGAAGTCAATCCGCACGGCAAGTACAAAGGCGCCTAAAAGCCCAAGATAAATAATAGAAAAATAGCTTGCTCCACAATTAGCTAACACTGCTGAAGTGCCATAGCGGATATATTGATATAAGAGCAACGCCATCAATACAAACGCAGGGATGAGATATAGACAAATCCGGGATTCGATTTGGAGAAATTGCGGCCAGTACCAGCTGGTTGCGAATAAAATCGATGCAATGATTGTAATGGGGCTGAAAATCTTTAAATTTTTTGCCGCGGCAAGTTTTGACAGCTCCAGTTGGGCAGGGATTACTAACAAGGCAATGAGGATACAAAGGATTGTTCCCTGCACCGGTTTGTCATCGGCTACTGAAGCTGTCAGGGTACCATCCATCCAGCCGTCGAAAATGATTATGGCGGCAAAAAATACCGTCATCAATGTACCAAAAACCAATCTATATTTGAGCATAGTTGTTAACAGTTGGTCAGACCTGCCTGGTTGCTGTCAAATGCTTTTTAGTTGCAGTTTGATATCGCCGAAACGTCGATTTCGCTTTGCGTAAGCGAGTATCGCCTTTTCCAAATCTGACTTTTTGAAATCGGGCCAAAGAGTTTTTGTAACATAGAACTCACTATACGAGATTTGCCAGAGCAGGAAGTTACTGATTCTCATTTCATTTGCAGTGCGTATTAAAAGGTCCGGTTCAGCCAGGCCGGCGGTGTATAGATGCTGGCTTATGCACTGTTCATCAATATCTTCGAGGCCGAGTTGTCCCTTTTTGTATTTTTGAGCAATTTTTTTTGCTGCATCTATTATCTCGACTCTGCCACCGTAGTTTAACGCCAGGGCAAGTATCATACCCGTGTTGGCGGAGGTCAATTCTATAGTTTTTGCGAGTTCTTTTTTTACCGTAGTGGGCAGTTGAGCCAGTCTGCCGAGGTGAACCAGCTTGACGTTGTTTTTCATAAGCGTAGGGCGAATCTCGGCGAGGTATTGGGTGTAGAGGTGCATTAGGGAATTGACTTCTGTTTTGGGTCTTTTCCAGTTTTCTATACTAAAGGAATATAAGGTCAAAGATTCGATACCGAAGTCGACACAGTGCTGGGCCACTTTTTCGACTGTTTTTGCGCCCTGGCGATGCCCTTCAGCTCGCGGTAAATTTTTTTTCTGTGCCCATCGGCCATTGCCGTCCATAATTATGGCGATATGACGCGGCATCTGCCTGGTCGTTAGGCCGAGACGGTTAGCAGTTTTTTTAAGTTTTTCTTCGATATTTTTCATAGTGTATAGCGTTCAGCATCTCCGCTATCTGCTAAAATTATCTAAATATCGTTTGGGTTCGTTCTGGTCCAACCCCGATAATTGTGATGGGTATTTTGACCATTTCTTCAATAAGGCAAATAAAGTTTTGGGCGTTGACAGGTAAATCATGAAAATCATTTACTTCGGCAAGAGCAACATCCCAGCCGGAGACAGTTTCATAAATGGGACTTGCCTGTGAAAGTCTGGCTGTATTCGCAGGAAAGAAGGTGGTTTCTTTTCCGTTAATTTTATATGCCCTGCAGATGTTTATTTTTTTCAAGCCGGTGAGGGTATCAAGATGCATCAAAGCCACCGAATCGATAGCGCCGATGGTTATGGCGTAGGATACTGCCACGGCATCGAACCAGCCGCATCGGCGGGGCCGGCCTGTGGTAGTGCCGTATTCGTGTCCTTTATCACGAATATATTGACCGACCTCGTTATCCTGTTCTGTAGGAAAAGGACCGGCACCGACCCTCGTTGTGTAGGCCTTGACTACGCCGATGAATTTATCAACCATCTTGGCCGGCACACCACAGCCGATTGACATACCAAGCGCACTTGAGTTTGAGCTGGTTACATACGGAAAAGTACCATGGTCCAGGTCTAATAGCGTTCCCTGCGCGCCTTCAAAAAGGATAGATTTACCATCGACAATTGATTTGTGTAGAAATTCGGTTGTATCAATCATAAATGGGAGGAGTTTATCGGCATAAGATTTACACTTTTCGAAGATTTCATCAGCGCTTATCGGCTCGGCGTTATAAAGAGCTGCAAAGATTTTGTTTTTGTATTCAACGATGGTTTGCAGCTTGGCTTTGAGTTTTTTGAGGTCTCTTAAATCGGCCATGCGCACGGCGTAGCTTCTGCCAACCTTGTCTGCGTAACAGGGACCAATGCCTCGAATGGTTGTACCGATTTTGTCTTTGCCGAGGGATTCTTCGCGTAGCTGGTCCTCTTTTTTGTGATAATCCAAAACGAGGTGGGCATTTTCACTTATAAGGAGGCGCCCCGTTAGCGTAATACTTTTTTGGGCCAATGTCTCAATTTCCTTCAGAAGTGTGTCGGGGTCAATCACTACGGCATTTGTGATTACGCAGACAATATTCGGCCGAACTGAACCGCTGGGCAAAAGGTGTAAAGCAAACCTGTTGCCATCTATGACAACGGTGTGGCCGGCATTGGCACCTCCATTATATCTGACGACGATGTCGCTATGCTCGGCAAGGATATCAATAACCTTGCCTTTGCCCTCGTCGCCCCATTGCAATCCGACAACACAGGTATTCATGAAAAAAATCAAAATTTGTAACTGGTAATTTGTAACTGGTAATTGGTAACTGGTAATTACTAATTACCAATTTCCAATTACTATTAACCGATTCGGCTTTCAACTAATTTTTGCTACGAGTTTATCCAAAATGGCTGCCAGGTTGTCGTATGTTTTATCACTTAGTTTGCGATTAACTTCGCTGCCGTCCTTATTCTTGTATGTGATTATGAAAAAGCCCTTCGAATCAAAGTGGGTTTTATCTATTTTTTGTATGGAATCTAAAGAGATTTTTTCTTTATCGCTAATAACAAGTTCATTTTCACTGGCCAGTAGCTTTTTGTTTTTGAATGTCCAGAGCCGCCCCATCAGGACGGCGGCGAGAGCGGCGAGAAAGATTGGGGCTATTCGGTTAAATATCATTGTATCGTCAGGCTGGCCCTCTTTTACATGTTTTTCATAGAAGCTGCTTCGATGTGACCATTGATATTTGCTCAAATAGCCGTCGTAGGCGAAAACGATTGCAAAAACAATGCAGGCAGCGGTATAGACTTTGAGATTGTTCTTTCTGAATTTGCTTGCTGGTGCTTCAATAGCCATTCTAACGTTCTTCCTTTAGTCTATGTTAATCGTTTTTGCGCGATTACGTTAATTAGTGGCTGGACAAAGTTCGGGACTATTTTTTCAGCCATTAGTTCTTCAGCCAGCCGACATTGATTTTCAAAAGATTTTAGTGCATCAAATTTTTCTGTGCTCGATGGGTATTGACGGATTGTAAAAGACAAAGTTATCGCCTCATCTACAATGGGTCTTTTTTCCCTGGGCTCATAAACGCTTGTTTTTGACTCTATGCTTATTCTGCCTTGTGTAAGGCAATCGTCGGAAATGGCTACCACCACAGCAGGGGAAAACGCGATAGGCCTGGCTGCTGGTAAATCCAGAAGGCAGTTAAAGGCGGTTGAGCCGAATAGTGCTTCGGCAATAACCTCATCGTGGCTGCCTGCATAATCAAAATCCATAGCAAAAGTAACATCCAGTGAATCGATATCAAGATGATTTACGCTGAGCATATAGGGCACCAGTTCAATTACTAATTTGTCCTGGTTGTAAGCATCTTCAAAGCTTGAAGGATTGACTACTCCGGAGCCGATACGGTCTATTTCGAGAGTAATCCAGCGGCATTGGCCGGTGTTGCGGTCTTCTTCTAAATAGTACTTGTTATTTTCGTCTCGAGAGAAGCAGCCCATAGAGGGGAATTGCTTTTGTATCCGCTCGAAAAAGGCTAAAATAGTGTCGCGCTGCCTCGGCAGGGGCAACTTAGTGTTGAGGTACATATCGAGATAAAAATCATCGCAGAGGGAACTGTAACTGTTTGACATAATTGGAAAAATCCTCCAAAACAGGCCTTGGGACAAACCGTGCCCTTAGGGCTTTGCTGAAAAATCTTAAACTTTAAAAGCTACACAGCCAACTGCATTTTCATTATACATTTAAATATTCCGTTTCCCAGATTTTTTCAGTTAAATCTTCCAGTTTTTCATCAAACTTTTTTAGCACCTCGAAATATTCATCGGATTCCAGAGCTTCTTTGGCTTTTTCGTCTTCGGGTTTTGCATCTTTTGGTAAAACCGAATTTCTGAATACTTCGTAATGGTCTCTTATGGAGCAGGGCATTAGCCAGTTCTTTGGTTTTTTCCAATTGTTGAAACCATATTCTCTCTGCCATTTTCGGCCGTTTTTCATAAAATCGGAGAACAATGCATCAGAGAGGGTCTTTCCGTTGTTATATAAATCATAGATGTTATCAACATAGTAGGGAATAAAGGTACAGGGTGTTACATTACCATGCCAGTCGATATAGATGTATCCGCCGCTACGACCATAAGCGATGCATCCTCTTGTAAGTACGCCGCTGTTCCAGAAATCAGCCATACAATATCTATTTTCGCTGAGCAGTTTTTCCCATTTTCTAAAAAGCTGAATTCTCTGTTCGGGCTTAACCATTAAATCGATTTCTTCTTTGCCCCGCCCAATCGGCATCAGATGGAATTGCCACATATAAGAAGCACCTTGTTCCTGAAAGTAAAAATCATAAAACTCATCGGTCAGTAGTATATCTGCATTTTTGCTTGTTGCTGTGACGGAAATGCCAAAAGGTACACCTGCCTGTCTGAGACATTCAAATGCGTTGAGAATCTTTTTGTATGTGCCGGCACCTCTCCTGTTATCGGTTTCTTCCTCAAAACCCTCAACCGAAATTGCAGGCGTGATATTTGCCAATTTTGCAAGTTTTTGAGCAACTTCTTCGTTAATAACTGTGCCGTTGGTATATGCGAGGAAGAACATATCATTATACTTTTGATAGATATCAAGGAGGGTTTTACCTTCGCTTCTGTACATAAATGGCTCGCCCCCGCTGATGGTTATAAACCTGCTGCCCCAGGAGTCGTGGACCTCACTTACTATCCTATCTACATAAGAATAAGGTATCGCGGCCGGAGTATTTGCTGCTGAAGATGCATAACAGCCAATGCATTTTAAGTTACATATTTGAGTAGGAGACAGGACAACGAAACTTGGCGGCGGTTCGCCATATTTTTTCTCGAATTTCTCGACGGCCTGATTGGCACTTTGGTCTTCGCCAACAAGATTATTCTGAACCAGCACGTTGATGATTTTTTTTATAAATTCCTTTGAAATATAGCCTTTATCTACATTTCTAACCACACAATGCAGCATTGCTGAGAGGTACTGGTATCTTTTTAGCCGTACTTGTTGTAAATCTTCTGAATCATCGCTGACAATACTTTTATAGATGTAACCGTCGATTTTCTTTGCCAGTAGTTTACGGGTGAGCTTATAGTTCACCATCCTGATTAGTCTTGGCGATATGACTTCCGTTTCCATTTTTGACTCCCCTGTTCTGCCAAAATCCTTAACGAGAAGACCTGTTCAAAAATCCTTCGATTGAACAGTAATTGTTGCACAAATTCAAGCTTATCTCAAGAGAAAAAAAACACAAAACAGGCCAAAATATAACAGTAAAAGGCGAAAATCTTCAGGTTGGCTTTTCTTGAGACCTTAATCAGAATTTTCAAGGCCGCAATGCCGACAATCGCCGCAACGGCTGGGCCGACTATGATAGTACTTAACGGCATGGCAGCCGAGTTAATTTTGTCGAAATTTTGGATTAGCTCAACTGCTGTTGCACCAAGAATAGCCGGTATGGCAATAAGAAAGCTGAATTCCACCGCCCAGCGGCGGTGCAGGCCAATCAGAATGGCCGCACAGATAGTGGCGCCGCTTCGCGAGATTCCCGGCATAATCGCTGCGGTTTGTGCAAGACCAACTATTACTGCGGCGACAAGGCCGAATTGGCGTAAACCTAAACGTGTTTCCCCTCGCCAGTCCGTAATCAAGAGAAGAGTAGCGTTAATAATCCACATAACAGCTATTACAGCCAGACTGCCACGGGCGGATTCGAAATAATGCTTGAATGAAAGGCCCAGCACGCTGGTTACAAAGGTAGTTACTATTGCCAGGACGAGCAGGTGAACACTCGGACTTTTTTTATAAATCGCTATCGGAGTAGAACCGTATTTTCCAAATGCTATCAGGTTTTTTGCAAAGGCAGCTATGGATTTGCGGAAAACGATGAAAATGGCAATAACCGTGCCGGTATGAATAGTCAAATCGAACAATAGCATCTCCGGTTTTTCCGGGTCAAAGTGAAAGAGATTTTCAAGTAAGACCAAATGGCCGGACGATGAGACCGGCAGAAATTCTGTCAGACCCTGAACTGCGCCCAGGATAGCTGCTGAAAAGATATTTAATGATGAGCCGTCAAAGCGCAATGTTCCGCTAAGATACTCCACCAGGCCGATTCGTAAGCAAAAAAGTAATGCGATGCCGGCATAGACGCCCGCTATTAAATCGTCTGAGAGAATACCCCAGCCTTTGGGCAGCTTCTCAAACTTACGGATTGGCCAGGGTTTAAGAATGTCGAAAAACCTGAAAAGCAAAAAGCCGAGCAATCCAGTAACCCAAATGTTGCTAATCGGAACCGCAGCTATGAATAAAAACGTAATTGCCTGGCCTGAAAATTCATCGGCAACCACTTCTCGGGGGTCGGCTTCATCTGTTGCTGCGACTATAGCGGGAGCAAATTTGATACAAACAACAGAACCAACCAAAGCCAAAACTGCCATTGTAATTGATATTGCTGCGGCTGCTGAGCCGAAATAACACATTAAGGCAAAGAGCATCGCCGGCGGCAGTGAGCCCCACGTTCCCGGAGCAGCGGGCAACCAGCCAAGACCGAAACACGATACAAGCAATCTTCTCATAGTTGTCGAAGATTAGCTGAAGGCTTAAATTAAGTCAAAGATTATTGACAGTTCCGGCCGGATTTTTCAGCATTTTCAGGCAGAATCTGTCGGTCATACCCGCAATGTAATCGCATACTGTCCGCTGCAAACCTTCCCGGCTTATCAATTTTCGGAAGTAACCCGGCATCAGCTCCCCTCTGCGGCAAAACTTCTCAAAAAGCTGCTCAAGCCAGTTTTCAATCTGCTTTGCTGTTTGTGTTACTGATTTATGTCGATAAAAGTTCTGCAGTAAAAACTTTTCCAGCACAGTGAGCTTAGCATTATTTTCGGTTGAGAGCGCAATTAAATTTTCACTGTGGCGATATACCTCGTCAACAGTTTTCAGGGTTACGCCGGCGATATTTTTTTTGCTCGCATCGATGCAGTCACTGACGAGCATGTCGATAATTGCTTTTGCGGTTCTTGTTTTTTGGACTATCGGGTCTTCCATCGCCTTGGCGTTTATTCGGCTTTGTGCTTCTGTGAATATTTCAACGTTTTTTAATTGCTCGCTGCGAATCAGACCGGCTCGCATACCGTCTTCAAGGTCGTGAGAGTTTACTGCAATGCGGTCGGCAATGTCCGCAACCTGCCCCTCGAGTGAGCAGTTTGACTCAGCAAAGGTATCGTCCTGTGGGTTATCATAGGGGCTTCGGTGTTTGACTAATCCCAATCGGGTTTCGTACATCAGATTTAGGCCGGCAAAATCCGGATACGGATGTTCGAGCAAATCGGCAATTCGCAATGCTTGCCGGTTATGCTCGAACCCGCCGAATTCAGCCATTAAACGGTCGAGGACTTTTTCGCCGGCGTGTCCGAAGGGTGGGTGCCCCAAATCGTGTGCCAGGCATATTGCCTCGGTAAGGTTAACGTTGAGGTGAAGTATTTTTGCGATGGTCCTTCCTATTTGTGCCACTTCAATGCTGTGGGTAAGGCGTGTGCGGTAATAGTCGTCAAGGCCCGGGGTGAACACCTGTGTTTTGCCTTCCAGCCGGCGAAATGCCGAGCAGTGGATTATACGGTCGCGGTCGCGTTCAAAGTCTGAGCGATACGGATGCGGCTTTTCTGCGAACCTCCGGCCACGGCTGCGAGTTTCAGCAACGGCGTAACAGCTTAGTTCTTCAGACATATTTATTAGGTTCGACAAGCTCACTATAGAAAAGCGGGAAGGTTGTGTTCTTTGCTTATCTGCTTTAATTGCTTGAGAAGCTCGGTCAAACTTTGGCTTATAACATTGGTATCAGTGCATACACTCATAAAATTCGTGTCCCCATCCCAGCGAGGAACGATATGGATGTGGAGGTGGCCCGGTAATCCGGCTCCGCCACATCGCCCGAAATTCATCCCGACATTGAAACCATGGGGTTTTATCGCCAGGGAAAGGGCTTTTTTCGATTCCCTGACTAACTTGGTCAATTCCAGCAGCTCTTCGTCGTTTGCCTGCTCGAGGTCGGCGATATGTCGGGCGGGGGCTATCAGTAAATGGCCGTTGTTATAAGGAAAGCGATTTAGCACTACGATGCTTCTGTCTGAGCGCCATAACACCAGGTTTTTATCGTCGTCCTGTGGCTTCTCCAAATCATGACAGATAAAACAGGCACTACTTTTGCTCAGGCCTTGGATGTATTCGACTCGCCATGGCGCCCATAGATTTTTGCGTTCCAATCTACGATTACCTCCACTGGTGGTAATTGGTTAAATGGTAACTGGTAAATGGTGAGTTTATTTACCAATCACCAATTACCAATCACCAATTACCAATCACCAGTTACCAATCACCAGTTATTCGAGAAGCTCCATTGTTAAATTTTGTTTGATAGTTATCTGCAACTTTCCACCGATACCCATTGGGAAAGAGGCCTCCAGTTGCACTTGATACTGTTGATTGTATTGCTCTGTTCGGCCTGCATCGATATTGAACAGCTCCTCGCCCTGACCCTGCAAATCCAGGAGCTTATAGCCTCTTAGGAAGCCGAACCTGCCGCTCATTTGGAAGCTGCCGGAGTAAGGCATTGGCGGCCAGTTGTCCGAGACCGATTCGGTAGGCGAATAGGAGCTTCGTATCACGGCGAGTTCCCCTTTTTCGGTTTGACGGATTTCATCGAGCGTATAGGTAACGTCTCTTGCTTTTTGTGTTACCATCGGGGTTGGTACGGGCAGTTTAGACTTCCAGCTTTGACCCACGCGGACTCCCTCTGCAGCTTTTTCTATACTGGAAACCGAGTCCCACAGGAACCATTGTGTGGCGGTAAAATCGCCTATCATATCGGGCTCTTTAATCCTCCCTCTCTTGTCTTCTGGTCGGAAGGCTTTTTCGCCAATCTCTTTGATTAACTTCTCTAATTGCGAATAGTCCTCAATTTTGCCTGTAGGCTCGACAGTGAACGTGAAACTTACCCCTGGAAGACTTTCTACGGCATCTTTGCTTGTGCCTTGTCGGCCTGTTCCTGATGAAGTTCGCCTGACGTTTACCGATTTGCATGTTGCCTTGATAGTTGTAAGGCCGTAGGGGTCTACTTCAATGGGCGTATAGGCAACGACCATATCCATCGACTCGGAGGATTTATCGACCTTGTCCTGGCTTGGTTTAGAGCCACTTTTCATCGGCCCCCAATCAACCTCAATATCTCTGCTGGAGACGAACCTATACTGCAGAGTCTGGCCCTCTTGGAAATTTACAGTTATCAGTTTTTTCTCTCCAGTTAACGGTTTTTTCCCCTCGACTCCCGGCTCGCATCCCACAAGGGCAATCAGGAAAATAACCGTGAAAAGAGTTAGCGCAGTTTTCAATTTCACTCCTTATTAATTGAGTTCATAACAGGTAGTAGCGACTTCGTAGACTACGAACTACGAACTGTTTCTAATCAATTTTTTCGAGGCTATAGAGACGAGTGGCACTCATTGTCAAGATAACAGGTTCTTGGGCCGTTTTTTGTTCAGCCGATGGGAAGTCGATAGTCCATTCTTGCTGTAGTTTTTCAAAGTATTTCTTGACTTTGCTGGCAGTTAAATCCAGTTCTAACTCACCGGTATACGTTTTGGTATTATCGGACCTTTTTAAAAACTCGGCTGCTTGTTCTTTTGGCGTTTCTGAGGCAGGAATAGCATTCATCTCTATGATGGCAACCTGTCGATTATCTTGGTCTTTGATATTGTTTAGTGTATAAATCTTTTCGTATGATTCCGACCCCATCATACCGAAGGAAAAAGTCTTTGTGTTGCTCCAATTGTCACCTATGTGTAATTGGTTTTTGTCGGCATCCGGCAAGAGCAAGGTTCCATGTCGGTCCTTAATTGTTTCCCAGTTAAGCAGTCTCAAAGCTATTCCTGGGGGCACGGAACCTTTCCTGACCGCAGTTTCTGCCTCTTTTGTGTCAATAACTTCTGTAACTTCACCTGTAGGTGCGATTTTTAGGGTATAACTTTGCCCGATTAACCTTGCCAGCGGGTCGTTCGGGTCTTTTGGTTTGGAGCTGTCAAACTCAAAAGTGGGATTGTCTTTAACTATGGAGGAATACTTTAGCTCTTTGACTGTAATTTTCGCGATAGCATTGCCTTTATCGTCGACGCTTTGTATCTCCTGGGCGAAGGTCATTTCGAGTCTGTCGTAGTTGCGGCCACCCTTGAAGGCGGGTTCCTCTGGCAAGGACCCTTCCCATTTAATACTCCGTTCTGCCTCGGTTATTATCCTATAAGTTGTTGAATCCTGGGGGCTGAACTTCAGTGCCACGGTGGCAACCTTTTCAAGTTTGACCTTGGGTTTAGCGACTTCTTTGCCGGCAGGGGCACAACCTGCTGCCAGAAGAAGTGAGCAAACTACCGCACTTGCCAACCGCTTGGAAATTTTGACTTGTCTCATTGTTGGTCTCCTTAGAAACTTTGATTTTATAGCAAACTCGGACCCCGCAAAGCGGGAGCCCATTCAAATTGTAATTATATGTTTTGTCCTGCCAAAGGCAACTGATTTTTCTTTATGTGTCTTTAATTAGCGGTTAAAATTGTGTTTTTTGGGCTTTTGGGTAATTTATGGATTGTTTTTGGAGAAGCCGGATTATGAGAAGCGATACGGTTAAAAAAGGTTTCCAGCGGGCGCCGCACAGGGGCTTGCTTCATGCCTGTGGATTGACTGATGCCGATATAAACAAGCCATTTATCGGTATTGCCAACAGTTTCTGCGAGATAGTACCGGGTCACATTCACCTTAATAAAGTGGCTCAGGTCGTCAAAAAGGCGGTTCGCCAGGCAGGCGGCACCGCTTTTGAGTTTAACACCATAGCAGTCTGTGATGGAATCGCTATGGGCCATACAGGCATGAAATATTCTCTGGCCTCGCGCGAAATCATTGCCGATTCGGTCGAGATTATGGCGCAGGCCCACTGTCTTGACGCTCTGGTTTGCATTCCTAACTGCGACAAAATCATACCGGGTATGCTGATGGCTGCGGTCAGGCTCAACATACCAACGATTTTTGTGTCCGGCGGGCCTATGGCGGCCGGCAAAACAAAAGATGGAAAACCCATCGACCTTATCAGCATATTTGAAGGCGTCGCTGAATTCAGCGCCGGCAAGATTACCGAAGAACAGCTAAAAGAGCTTGAACACGCGGCCTGTCCGGCCGAGGGAAGCTGTTCAGGAATGTTCACCGCCAATTCGATGAACTGTCTTTGCGAAGCTGTCGGAATGGCCCTGCCGGGCAACGGAACTATCTTGGCGGTTAATCCGAAACGACAGGAGCTTTATAAACAGGCGGGCAAACAGATTCTGACGCTCATCGAAAGAGATATCAAACCACTCGATATAATCAGCCGGAAATCAATTGATAATGCTTTTGCTTTGGATATGGCAATGGGCGGCTCGACGAATACCGTTCTGCACGGTCTGGCTATTGCTAACGAGGCCGGTATCAGATATGACCTTGAACGTATAAACGCTATCACTGCAAAGTGTCCGAATATCTGCAGGGTGTCTCCTTCGAGCGGGTTCCATATGGAGGATGTTGACGCCGCCGGAGGTATAAGCGCGATATTAAAAGAAATCAGCAAAATTCCAGATTTGCTGAATACCGATTGCCTTACAGTTACCGGCAGGAGTCTTGCGGAAAATATCGCTGATGCCAAAATCAAAAACAAAGACTGTATTCACACCCTGGATAATGCCTACTCACGGACAGGCGGATTGACCATTCTGAAAGGCAACCTCGCTCCCAATGGCGGCGTGGTAAAAACCGCAGGTGTTGCACCGGCGATGCTGACGCATACCGGCCCTGCGGTTATTTTCGAGAGTCAGGAGGAATCCTGCGATGGGATTTTGGCCGGCAAAGTAAAATCCGGCGATTGTCTCGTAATTCGCAACGAAGGCCCCAAAGGCGGACCCGGTATGCAGGAGATGTTAAGTCCCACAAGCTACCTCATAGGCGCAGGCCTCGGCGAATCCGTTGCTTTGGTTACTGACGGCAGGTTCAGCGGCGGAACAAAAGGCGCCTGTGTCGGCCACATCAGTCCCGAAGCGGCGGTCGGTGGCCCGATAGGTCTGTTAAAAAATGGCGACATCATCGAAATCGACATCCCGAACAATACTATAAACGTAAAATTATCTGACAAGCAGCTCGCCGAACGCAAAAAGAGCTGGAAACCGCCCAAGCCGCGTGTAACTAAGGGCTACCTCGCAAAATACGCCTCAATGGCAACCAGCGCTGATACCGGTGCTATTCTGAAGTGGTAAAATAATAGATGCCTGGGAAAAAGAAAACTCTATGGTATGCAGGTGGTCTGCATTTTGAGTGTCAGCAGTGCGGCAGATGCTGCTCTGGACCGAGCCAGGGTTATATCTGGGTTACGCGACCGGAGATTAAATTCATCGCAGATTTCCTGAAAATTAAACCTGAGCAGTTGCGGCAAAGGTATCTTAGGCGTGCGGGTCTGCGAGCGACAATTATTGAACAGCCAAACACTAAAGATTGTGTATTTTTGCAAAGAATAGACGGCCAAAAAAGATGTATGATTTACCCTGTTCGGCCGAGCCAGTGCAGAGCGTGGCCGTTTTGGCCCGACAATTTGGCTAACACAGATGTCTGGAACAAGGCGACGCAAAAATGTGGCGGTATCAATCGCGGCAGATTATACAGCTTCGAGGAAATAGAAAAAATCAAAAAGAGCAAAAAATGGTGGCAGAATATGAAACAAACAGTCAGCTCATAAAAAGAGTAGCTGAAATTTACAAATGGCTGGATTCGCAGATTCGCAAATCAGTCCATTTAGCTGGTATATGCAGTGCCTGCGGCAAATGTTGTGATTTTGCCCAATTAGACCACCGCTTATTTGTTACTACACCGGAATTGATGTATCTGGCTGCGAATTTGGGCGCCGAAAACGTAAGGCTAATGACGACCGGCCGTGGTTCGACTTCGCTCACCACAGGATGTCCCTATAACATAGGGGGCAAATGCAGCGTTTACGAACATCGTTTTTCAGGCTGTAGAATTTTCTCTTGTAAGGGCGATACAGATTTTCAAAGCAGACTGAGCGAATCAGCTGTTAAGAAATTCAAAGCAATCTGCGAACAATTTCAAATTCCCTACCGCTATACTGACCTGACAACTGCGATGGATGGTTCCTCAGTCGCCTAATATTTGTCAACCGGCTGGGGGATATTATCCTGTGGGTCGCGCAGATTGATGTATTTTACCCCGCCTGATAGTGAGCCGTATTCTTTGTAATATGCGTAAAGCTTGGCCAATTTCTCCTCATCCGTTGTTTCCAGATATCGCTGCCATGTGCCGAACTCGGCGCCCCAGATGATTTCAGTATTATCCTTTGTGTAGAGAACAATATGTGGAAATCGGCCGTTTTTGCGGCCATTAAAATTGCTTACGTCAATACGGTCAATTTCGTAAAGCAGCGGTTTGTCGGGCGTGACAGCTTTGTCCATCTGGTCAAGTTTGGCTAATATAGTTACAGCTGCATCGAGGTCATCGCTTTGCCAAACTTCACCCGGCGATGGTACTCTTGCCGACAGCCCTTCTATCCTTACGATGGGTAGATTAGGTATTGGCACGAAATCGAGCACGACCAGCTCATTATCCACATAAAAATTTTGTGAACCTGATTTGACCAGCGCCAGGGGCTTTCGCCACCTGGCTTCGATGAGCACTTGCTTATGCGTAGTTTGTATTTTTATATTGTCCAGCCAGGCAACAGACGCCAAATTTTCCGCCACCACCTCAGCAGCCTCTTCATCGAGCCTGAGGGTTTTGCCGCCGGCAGCAACGCGAATTTTTGTTTTTAGCCCGCTACTTACCCATTCGGGTACATTCACCAGCTCTATGGGGCCGGTTTCGGCAGGTTTCGCTGATTTTACATATCTTTCTGCAAAGTAAAGAGATACCCCTGCTGCAACGAAAATGCAGACTATCGCTAATACTTTCAAAATGCCTGTTAAACTCGGCCTGTAAGTTCGTTGTTTTTTTCTTTTGGATGTGCCGAGCTTAAACGATATTCTTTTCGTCTCACCTTTTGTTTTTTTCCTTCTGGCCATTGATTTTAGTCGTTGGTACTTATTTGGGTTCCCGCTTGGCGGTGGCCCTTGAAGGATGTTTAGTTTTTTTGTTTTCCAAAGCTGCTTCAATTATTTTTATACATAATTCGCTCATTGACAGTCCTGTCCTGGCTGCAGCCTTGGGTAAATCGGAACGGGTCGTGAAGCCGGGAATGGCGTTAAGTTCCAGTGCGTAGGCGTCGCCATTATCCAGTCTGAAATCAACTCTTGCAAAATGGCGACAGCCGAGCGCATTGAAACAATCCAATGCTGCAGTTTTGATTTTTGCTGTCAGGACTGGGTTATCAATTGTGTCAAAAAGAAACTCTGTTTGCTTATCGAAATATTTTGCATGGTAGTCGTAAAAGCCGCTTTGTGTCCGAAGCTCAATGATTGGCAGCGCTTGGTCGCAAAGGATACCAACTGTTATATCCCGCCCCGGTATGAGTTCTTCTATCATACAATCACCGAATTCGCTGAAACAATTGGATGCTGCAGCGATAGCTTCTCGCCGGTTATTTGCGATGCTCATACCAATACTGCTTCCCTGTGTTATAGGTTTCACCACATATCTGTCTGTAAACTGTTTGAGTTGTTTTTCAAGTTCGGCAGGGTCGACATTGGGATTGAATTCGATTGCCACGGGTGTGAGTATGCCGGCTTTGGCAAAAGCCTTTTTGCTTGCCATTTTGTCAAGTGCCAATCTGCACGCCCTCGGCCCGCTGCCTGTGTATTGAAGGGATTTGTCTTCAAGTATTTGTTGCAATTGGCCGTCTTCGCCGAATCTGCCGTGCAGCGCAAGAAAGAACACATCGATACTACTATCTTCAAGTATATCCAGATTGTCGGGCCCGACATCAGAGGTCACCACATCCAGGCCGGCTTCTTTTAATACTTGGGCTACACAACTGCCGCTTTGGAGGCTGATGTCACGCTCTTCACCGATACCGCCCATAAGAACAGCTACTTTTACCGGGCTTCCGATTAAGGGCGATTGAGAGCCTGCTGAAGGTTCGATGGTCATTGTTAATCCCAGATTTCGATTTCAAGTTCCAGTTCGATGCCGAACTGTTCTTTAACTCTTTCTTTTACAGCATCTATCAGTCTCACAACATCGCGGCTTTTGCACCCCTTCTCTGCGATTATGAAATTTGCGTGTTTCTCGCTGACAACGGCCCCGCCGATTTGCAGCCCTTTTAGCCCGGCTCTGTCAATCAGAGCTCCGGCGGAGACGCCTCTTGGGTTTTTGAATACACAGCCGCAATTCCGTGTATTTAACGGCTGGCTATTCTTTTTATAAATCCAGATTTCCTTTACCGTCCGCATAATTTGCTCAGGGTCGGCGCTGGTCAGCTTCAACCGCGCATTTAGAATGAATTGGGCGGTGATGTTTGTTCTACGGTAGTCGAACATCAGTTCCGGCTTGCTCTTTTCAAAGATATCGCCCTGGCTGTCCATCAGCGTGACGGTTTCTATGGCTGCGCCAATATCTCCGAAATTACCGCCTGCATTCATTCTTACCGCTCCGCCAATCGAGCCGGGTATGCCTGTTAGAGCTTCAATGCCTGAGAGCCCTTTTTTCACGCACGTTAAAACCAGCTCGCTCAGTTTTGCGCCTGCCCAGGCAGTGAGCTGTTCACCGTCGAATTGCGTCTGTTCAAACTTTTCTGCTTCGAGCTTTATCACCGCTGCTCGCAGGCCATCATCGTTGATGAGCAGATTGGAGCCGAAGCCCAGCACATAAATCGGGATGTCATTTTCATTGCACCGCCGGGCTATTGTTTTGAGTTGTTCGACCGTTTCCGGTCTTATAAAATAGTCAGCCGGTCCGCCTAAACCATACCATGTGTCCTTGGCCAGCGGATAATTGGTTTCAACTATTTTCTCTAAGCCACTGAAGATATTCATCTGCCACCTTCCAAATATCACCTGCACCCATAGTAACTACGAGTTCGCCGGCAGCGACGTTGCTCTTTAGATAATCGCAGATTCGACCAAAATTATCAATGAACATCGCCTGTGCGCCGTTGGCCCGTATCCTCTCAACCAGAACCTGCGAGTTAATCTGTTTTTTGGCGGATTCACTGTCTCTAACAAAATAAATCTCCGGCACAATAGTTATATCGGCAAGCTTAAAGCTTTCCGCAAAGTCATCAAGTAAAAATCTTGTTCTGCTGTACTGATGCGGCTGAAAAACACACCAGATTCGCTTCGGCTGATACCTTTGATGTATGGCCGCAAGTGATGCCCGAATTTCTGTTGGGTGATGGGCATAGTCGTCAAGGATGGTGATTTGGCCGGCTTGACCTTTTAACATCAATCGGCGCTCGACACCGGTAAAATCCGGCAGCAGTTGGAGTATCTGCTGGGCGGTCAGTCCAGCGTTAACCGCAATAGCCGTTACAGCCAGGGCATTTAAGACGTTGTGTTTGCCCGGCAGGGAAATTTTAGTCGCTCCCAACAATTTACCATTGTGATAGATGTCGAAGGCATAGAGTCCATTATTTAACTGAAAGTTTTGGGCGTAGAAATTGCAATTTTCGTCAAGTCCGAAGGTTTCACAACGCCGGTCGGCTGGTAATTGTCGGATGACCTTTGCCACGTTCGGGTCCTGACCATTTGCAATTAGTACGCCGCCGGGTTTTATCCCCCTTGCGAACTGCTCGAAGGCCTCGACTATTTCAGCTTCATCTTTATAGTAGTCGAGATGGTCAGCCTCGATATTTAGTATGCAGGCAATTTTGGGTTTTAGATTAAGAAAGCTCCTGTCATATTCGCAGGCCTCAGCAACGAAGTATTTGCCGTCTGCTATGCCGGATGAGTTGTCTAATTGGCTGATTTTGGCTCCGATGATAAAGTTTGGGTCGGCCCCGGCTTGCTTGAGCAAATAGACTAACCAGCCGCTTGTTGTGCTTTTGCCGTGGGTGCCGCTTATGGCTATGCCGTCATAAAGATTCATTAATTCCCCAAGCATCTGGGCGTATTTATAAACCTTCAGTCCTTTTTGCCGGGCGAGTTTCAACTCGGGGTTATCTTCTTTTATGGCCGCCGAGATGACTACTGCATCCGTTTTTGGGTTGAGATTTTCGGCGCTATGGCCGATTTTTATATCAGCACCTATTTGGCAAAGCTTTTCTGTCACCTCGCTTGCTGTTTGGTCTGAGCCGGCCACAACGCCGGAGTGTTTTATCAAAAGCTGCGCCAGCCCGCTCATCCCGATACCGCCTGCCCCGATAAAGTGAAATCTTTTTCCTGCTACACTCACCTTTTTTCTGCTCCCCACAACCTCATATCTACGAATCGCTTTGACCTTTTTCTGGTGGGTTCTTAAATCCTGCTGTTTCATAGCATCCTTTCTATGTATACTTTTTCTTAAACGAAACCGCAAATAGTTTAGCACAGAGGAAAGTTCAAGAAAAGAAAAAAAGGCCACACGCATAAGACCTGCAGCCCCTATATGCGCAAACTAGATCACGATCAACTTGTTTTTCAAGTCAAACTATCAAAAAGCCTTCGAGTATACCTCTCCCAAGAAGGTAAAATCCCACCTCCCCAGGCCTCTGACCGACCGTGTGGGGCATTGAGTACTTTATTTCCAGTAGATGTCACAATCAGTATTGTTTGGATCTGTGCACTGTAGCCAGTAATTAGCGAAAATCGCAAAATCTTCCAGATTGACGTAGCAGTCTTGATTAAGGTCTTGCGGCAAGTATACCGTGCCCGGATCACCGCACTTGCTCGGCCAAAGAACTGACTTATCCGCAAGATACCAGCCTCGGCCCGAAGTATTACCTGTATCATCCCATAAATTGAGAACATATCCCATTTCTGGATGATGATACTCCCAATCAATATCAGGGGAATCACCATCCATCCATTTAATCACAACAAAGTTTGTGTCCGGATAATCTGGTAGACCGGCATCTATACTTACGATTGTCTCTGTGCCTCCATCCTCCTCTACGACGGTTTCGCCCACATAATACTCACCTGTCATTAATCTTGCTTCCATCCAAGGAGTCTCAGAAAAATTGACCAACTCATTCAGGTTTCTGGCTTGGAAAACTATTACTCCCTTGTCTCTAACTTTAAAAAACCACAAGCCACCTTCAATATCTTTTGCACACCAAACTTCAAAACACCCTTTGCTCACATAATATTCATCTATGCCTGTTTCAACCATCTTTAGACAGTTTACGCCCAGCACATTCTCCATAGAGAAAATCCTTTGATAACTCGTGCCTTCGAATTCTCCCTGACCCTCATAGGTCCAGACATCACGTGGCTTGGCATGCAGAAAAGGTACATCGCTAAAGTCTGCGCTATTAGAGCCAAATAGCGGTAAATTTGCTTCAGCTGTGCCAAATCCTACAGCTAACATCAAACTAACTACACCAACGAGCCAAATTTTTTTAGCTTTCATCTTTCTTCCTCCTGATTCTTAAATGTTCTTTCGAAACAAAATAAACTGGATACTTGTCTTCTTGAGAATCATATATGTATTATTTACCGGAACAAAAATCAAGCTTTTTTTTGGTGAAATCAGAAATCAAACATGGTTTTTTTCGCAGAAAATGCGGTTTTTTAAACGCAAAGCTTCTTTCTTACGCTATATGATATGCGCACAACACAAGAATCTACCATTGCGCTTCAAAATATGGGCCGATAGGACCTTTCGGCACAGGCTTCGGGTGGGATTTGAGAATCGCTTCTGCAATCGCAATATCGCTCTGTCGTGTGATTTTGATATTTGAAGAATCTGTCTCTACGATTGACACCTTTTCTCCAATTGCTTCGACTAATTGCGAATCATCGCTGATTTTGCTTCTATCCAGATTTTTCAGGTTTTCGTATGCTTTTCTGAGTAGTTCCGCTTTGAAAACCTGAGGAGTTTGGGCTTCGTAGAGACCGGCCCTGTCAACAGTTTGGATTATCCCATTGTCCTTGGCCTCTTTAAGGGTTGCGACGACAGGACAGGCCAATATGGCAGCTCCGGTTTTGGCAGCTTCTGCAATAACTTTATCAATCCATTCTTCTTTAACGCAACACCTGACGGCATCGTGAACGGCGATAAGCTCGATATCGTCTTTGATAAGTTCCAGACCCTTTTGGACGGTATCAAAACGCTCAGCGCCGCCAAAGCAGATTTTTACATTGAAAAACTTCAGGTTCGGACCCCATTTGACGTTTACCAGCTCCTCATCTTCGGGCGCGATGGCTAATAATATTTGTTTTACGTCGTCTCGGCTGGAGAAAATTTCAACGCTTCGCAGAAAGACCGCCCGACCCTCCACATCAACAAAAGGTTTTTTTCTCTTTCCGCCGAACCGCTTGCTCGCCCCAGCGGCACAAATTATTACGGCAACCTTCGCAGACATACTTTCAAAGCCCCGTTAAACCAGTTAAAAGCAACAGGATACGCGATTACGGCTGATTGTCAACACCGGGCATCTTCTCTCGGCGTATTCATTGCCTTTCCAATCGAACAAGAACGGGCTTGCGAAGAGCTTGTATATTCTTCGGGTCGAACCTTTCGATTGAAACCTGCTGCGTTGCCGCTTTGTAGCCGGGGAAATTCACTTGTAGCGTATATACTCCCTGTTCCGTCATAAAATAAATCCCCTGGCTCGAATCAACAATCGGCTCAATCACGCCTTTACCGCCCAGCAAACGAACCTCGGCTCCCAATAATGGCGACCCGTTTTCATCGAGTACCATTACCAGCAATGGACTGCTTTGATTTTTAGGGCTATCCGGGACGTTTACATCGAGGACTTTCTGTTCTCCGTCAGCCAGGTCAAATTCAAATAATTCCTCGGAATCTATAAGCATATTGCCGCCAACGTAATAATGACCGGCCGGCAGATTATCGAGTTTGTAATTAAAATTTGGGTCCGGCCTTAAGGGGGCTATTGTTGATTTATTTTTTGTCCATAAAGTCATCGCTGCTTTATGCCCGCCTGTCAACCGGCCACTTATCCCTGACGAGCAATACGGCATCCGAATAATCACATTCGCGTCATTTTCAGAAATTTTTATGGGGCAACGCAGCGCCGCATAATCCTGCCGCGTCAGAACAAGATAATACTCACCCGGCAGAACATTTTTAACAATGTACGGGTCCTTTTCATCGGCAGGAACAGTCAATTGTGCTATTGGCCTGTCCCATGGTTTATCTCCTTCCTGAAGGGTTGCATACTTGGTATCCCATTTCGGTGATTCCTTTTCATACTCAATCGAAACGCGAACAGTTGAAAGAGTTACAGACACAACGCCTAAATCTACATTTTGTCCTGTCGCCTCAACAGCCGTAATTTTAATCCACTCGCCCCGTTTTTCGGCATCTTCGCAATATATCTTCCATTTTCCATTCGGCACTCCCCCAAATGTAAACTTGCCGTCAGGTCCCGTCATCGCATAACAACAAAAAACGTCTGAGTTTGGCGATTCAGCCGATGACAGAGAAATCCTGCGATTGGCCAGTGGGACACCATTAATAATTATGCGTCCTGATACAATCGGCCGGCCGCCTAAATCGATGCGCAATACTCTGCCGTTAGCCGGAGCCAATACCCGACAAACCACCCCCATACTATCCCATGCTTTTTGCCTTTTCACAGTCAACAACTGCTCAGGCAGACCTTCGGCTCGATAATAGCCGTTTGCGTCGGTCGTAACTGTCGCAAAACGTCCCACCTTATTATCCGACGAGAAGCTGTAAATATCCTGAAAATAAAGCGTGACATTCGGCTGTGCCTGCCCCTGAGCATCGTAAACATAACCCTCTACCGCTCCGCCGGCGGGCATTACAACGTTTATACCTTCCGTTGTCTGTCCCTCTTTGATTTCAATACCATTCATTACAGAATAAGCATAATCAGGATGAATGACCTTAATACTTTCCTTGCCCGGCGCAAGGTGGTTTAATTCAAAAACACCGTCGTCGCCGGTTTCGACAGCACCGTCTTCTGAAATAAACGGGTCTTGTAGGTAAGCCGCCTGTATCTTTACACCCCCAGCCATTGATAACAGCAGGACTTTAGCGCCTTTAACGGGTTTACCTTCGTTGTTAACAACTTTTCCTTTTATACTGCCGCCTGCCGAAAGCTTAATCACAACAGGGTTGTTACTGTCGGTATTAACGTCTTCGCTCCACGTCCAGGCAAAACCTTCAGCGGCTATCTGGACCTGATATATACCAGGCCCAGTTGTATCAATACTAAACCGGCCTTCTGCGTCGTCAATCTCAAGCCATTTATCAGGTTGCTGATAGTTCGCTCCGCGTAAGGTTCTCATTTTTCTCGCACGGGCTTTGAAATTCTGTATCGGCTGGTTGTCTTCTGAATTTAGAACAGTGCCTTTAAGATACGTTTTACCACGGGGCAAAAGCTCAACTAACAGATCTTCACATGGTGCGTTAACATCTTCGATAACTTTCCGTTCTATTTCCTGAGACGAGAACGTGAGTTTATATTTCCCCGGCTCAAGCCGGTCTATCACGAAATTCGAGTCGCAAGCGTCTCGTCCATATTTGTGCCAGGTGACAAAACGGCTTTCGCGGTTCTGTGAATAAGCATCTATGTTGACATAATTCGGGACTTTATCCTCGATAAAGTTCAATCTTCCCTTAATAGACACCAGTGCCTGCGGCGACTTCTGCGGAATTGTTATCATCAAGAGTTCGTTATTAGGCAGCGGCAGAGTCGTCTGCAACACAGTAATACCTATTGAACTACTCTCCCCAGTCGGTATGTTTACCTGAATCCGGTATATACCGGGCACTATATGCCGAAACGTAAAACGGCCGTTGGCGTCAATGGGATACGCCTCTGGTAGCTGATTGCTGCTCCACCAGTCAGGGTAAGCGTAGATTTTCAAATCCAATGCTGGCACGCCGTCTTCATACCGAGCGCAACCATTGACATCGACTCCTCTCCGAAGGACTATTTCGCTGGACTCAACAACCTGCGGGTCGGTAAGTGTTACTGCGAGCTTGCCTGGTGCATAATCCCACTGTGTCTGGACGACTCCATATCCATCTTTTCGCAGTGACGTAATCTTTATGCCGTGCGTTGCGGTAATCAGACATTTTGTCTTTGGCGGAATACCGCCGACGAGGTAAAAACCTTCTTTATCAGTTTTCCTTCGCAGCATATCGCTGCCGATTCTTTTTGTTGTTATTTCATCACCAGGAGAATTTACTGATATTTCCGCGTTTTCAATGGGTTGGTTGGGTTCATCGACGACCTGCACTTTTATCATACAAGCCCTGTCGAGTTTGAAATCCTTAATAACCGGACTATCTACTTTGAGATTTACACTGGGCATTTCATCGTAGTAGTATATCCCCACGTGTTCATTTGAATCTATCCCAATTCTATAATTGCCCTGCTCGCTTATTTTTTCAAAACAATAAAACCCGTTCGTGTCCGCCTCGACTTTAGAAATTGGTCCGCCATAGATATAGATTGTTGCGTCGGTTACGGCTTCTCCCGTTGCTGAATCCGTAATATGGCCGCACAGAACACAATTGGGTTTAGGTTTATCATCAGCGATAACAAAAGACGTGGGGCCAAACAGCAATCCTATGCACAAAATAACGACCCCCATTACTCCCCGCCAATTACTTTTCGATAACATAATCAAATCCTCCGGTATTTTTCCTCAATCAAATGGTTTTATATCCGTATCGCACCGCTATCTTGACTCTATAATACCGACAAGTCAACTAAAATTCAATACCTCGTCTTGCGGACAGCCCCTTGTCGAACGGATGCTTGATATTTTTCATCTCTGTCACCAAATCCGCCATTGCTATCAGCTCTTTAGTTGCACCTCGGCCGGTCAGGACAATCTCGACCGCAGGGTCTCTTCTATCGATAATATTTTTTATATCTTCCAGTTTGGCAAGACCTTTTGAAAGGCAAAACACGATTTCATCGAGTATTAACAAATCGTAGAATCTTTTCTCTGCGGTTTGAGCGATTCTGTCGAGGGCCTTGCTGATAGCAGCTTTGGCCTGAGTAACCTGTTTTTTATCATCGAAGGATTTGGCCATATCCCATTCGATATCGAGTGCCTCGACCCTGATTCTGACCGCACCAAGCTTTAGAGCGAAGCGTTCGCCGATATCCAGCGAGGGAGGTTTTAGGAACTGGTAAATCAGAACCTTATTGCCCTGACCTGCTGCGCGGAGCGCAAGGCCGAAAGCTGCGGTCGTTTTGCCCTTGCCGTCACCGGTATAAATCTGAACAAGCCCTTTTTCCAGCATAGCAGTATATTAAAAAGTAAAAGTTGAAAAGTAAAAATTAAAAACTGGAATATGTGAATTGTAAATTGATTCCTGAAGTGCAGTCGAGGTCTCGCTGTGTCTGGATTATACCGCTACGGCCAGTCTTTGCTGAGCACCAGATTCACTGTCGGCCTGTTCGCCGGGATTGAAGGGCAGTGGTTCGGCAAATTGCACTGCAACACGCCGAGAGAACCGATTTATGTCATCAATCCGGCAGATACGACCTGAACGGGTGAAATTTGCCATATCAAAGGCCTCTCCAGGCCGAAAACGGGGAATACTAAAGCGAGCGGTTAAATGTTGGCCAACATACGGATAGTGCTCGTCTGTGTGGCAGGTAAACGCAGCAGCGGTGCTGGAAATGTCAACCATCTGGCCTTGTGAAAGAGCTTCGTTAAAGTCCTCGGCGAACCAAACGGGCCAATGATAACTAAGTCTCTGCTCTCTTCTTCGTTCGTTATTAACGTCCATTATAAATCCTCCTCGAAAATAGCCTCTTTTTACTGCTTGCAAATCGGCAGATTCAACCGGCGACTTTATGAACGATTACCAGGGAAATCCCTGCCGGATGAATTCATAAAGCGGATGGCTGATTTTAGTTTGGAATAAGGCGATGCACGGATTGAATTTTTTTACGGTACCCTGGTTTTTTGCGGGTATGTTCCTATAACTAACCGCTGTTTTCTCGAACAAGTCTGCAGAATTCTTTTCCGCGTTGCTCGAAGTTATCGAACATATCGTAGCTTGCGCAAGCTGGGCTTAACAAGACGACATCGCCGGACCCTGCGTGCTGTCTGGCTGAGTTGACTGCTTCGGCCAGTGAACCAACAATCTTGATGTTCGTCCCTCGCCCCTCGTCCCTCGTCCCTCGTTTGTTGGGGTTAGCGTTACTTATGGCGTTTGCAATTTTCGGAGCGGTTTGGCCGAGTAAAATGGCTGCTTTTGCTTTTTTGGCTATTTTTTGGCCAAATTCGTCAAAAGGTATGTTCTTGTCATATCCGCCGGCAATGATAATCATCGGCTGGTCAAATGCCTCTATTGCGGTAATCGCACTTTGCGGCGTAGTGGCTTTCGAATCGTTATACCACTTAACGCCGTTTATCTCCGTGACTAATTCAAGCCGATGAGGCAGGGACTTAAACGCCGGCAGGCAGGCTCTTATCTGTTCATCTTCAACGCCAAAATGCTTGGCTAAGCACAAGGCAGCAGCAAGATTGGAAAGATTGGCTCGGCCGGGCAGTGGGAAACTATCCCGAATTTCTTCACTCACATCATCAACCGAAAATTTGACACAAATCCTGCCGGCATCTCGTCTGTATTTTTCAAACCATTTGGCTGCGATTTCATCTTCAGCGTTAAAGACAGAGACGGCAGGGGAGTTTTTATCCAATTTTTGGAACCTGAATATGTTTTCTTTGGCGGCGCAGTAGTTGGCAAATGTGCCGTAGCGGTCAAGATGGTTTGGTGTAAGATTTGTTAACAGTGCAATGTGCGGCCCTTTTTGGATTTGTGCCAACTGCTCGATTTGAAAACTCGACAGCTCCAGCACAACCAAATCATCGGACCTGATTTGGTCCGCTATGGTCAATAACGGCTCATTACCTATATTGCCGCTAAGCCAGACGTTCTTGATGCTTGATGCTCGATGCTCGATACTCGATACTTGACTTCCGTTCTCTGTCTTCAGTCTTCTCTCGTCCCTCTTCTCTCGTCTCTCTTCCTTCGTATCCCTGAGCAAATGGGCGGCGAGGGCCGCTGTCGTGCTTTTGCCGTTGGCTCCCGTTATGCCGATTATCGGAGCAGGGCACAGTTCGAAAAAGATGTTTATCTGGGATGTAATAAATTTATTGTGTTCTTGAGCGAGTTTGAGAAACTCGTTGTGGGGTGGCACTGCGGGATTTACTACGATAATATCGGCTTGTTTGAAATCAGCAGGGTCGTGCGAGCCGAGATGATATTCTATATCAGGAAATTCTTTGAGCTGTCCAACAGAATCACTTAGCTGCTCAGATGTAGCCAAATCTGTTATTGTAACTTTCCCGCCGGTATTGTAAGCGAATTTGGCGGCATCAACTCCGCCGCCGAAGCGGCCTAAACCCATCACCAGGACGTTTTTACCTGCGAAAAATTGCTTGTCCATTGTTTGTGGTTCGTGTTTTGTTATTCGGGATGCTATTCACCAGATACCGGATGCGTCTTTCAAAGTTTGGTTTGCATTGCGTTTGCCAAGTCCACCTTCGCATCGATAACTGCCTGCTCGATGCATCTTTTCCAGTCGTCGCCGAACTGCTCCTTGTATTGCGGCTTTTCGTATGCATAGATTATCGAACGCGATGCGGTGATTAATGCTCCGGTGCCGTCAGATTTGCAGAATCTGATACAGTCGGCAGCAGAGGCGCCTTGCGAGCCGTAGCCCGGCACAAGAAACCATACCTTATCGTATTTTTGGCGCAAAGCGGTTGTAACGTCAGGCGCCGTTCCGCCCACTATCATTCCTACATTGCTGTAGTTGCTGTTGCCGATTCGTTCGGGTTTGATTGCGATTTCGTTGACGATTTCAGCGATTTTTTCGTACATCGTTTGGCCGTTGGCATCGGCGAAGTCCTGAATTGCCGCGGCCCCGGGGTTACTCGCCCGCACCCAAACGAAAACACCTTTACCCTGCTTGTTAGCCATATCCGCAAAGGGTTCTATACCCTCAACGCCTGCAAAACCGTTTATGGTAATGGCGTCGGGAGCAAGCGTATCCTCCAGCCCCACCAGTTCCGGATTCTCCAGATGAGCGGCAGCATAAAGTTCTGCAGTGTGGCCGATATCACCGCGTTTCACGTCCCCGATTATTTCCAAACCTAAATCATCAGCTTCGGAAATCAGCGAGTAATAACTTTCTATGCCCTCCCAGAGATACTTTTCGAAAAAAGCGATATTTATTTTTACTGCCGGTGTTATCGGGGCGATAATTCGCATCGTTTGTGTGCAAAAGTCGAGAATCGCATCTACTGCAGCAGCCGCATCGAACTCGTCGTTCATATTGCGATGGTTTTTTATCGCTGCAGGAAGCCGGCTGTAAACAGGGTCAAGCCCTACGACCAAAGATGTTCTTTTGCTTTTTACGGCCTTGCAGAGACGGTCAGCAAAATGATTTGCCATCAGTTTCCTTTCTTTTATCTTACGATAATCAATTATTAATACCTGCTTGGAAAATTTCTTAGCAAGCGTTTGAACCACTATAACTGCTCGGTTCGTTTTTAGCAATTGATTTTACAAAAGCGAAAAAGTATTATCGCAACAGTTGGTTTAGGACAAAATAG
>Ga0315282_10002771_pt1 | contig 31829 bp, 25 predicted proteins | sample YL17G07_20_MG_FD_203693 | JGI IMG/M metagenome (GOLD analysis project Ga0315282, IMG submission 203693) | Sediment microbial communities from Yellowstone Lake, YNP, Wyoming, USA - YL17G07_20 | ecosystem: Environmental > Aquatic > Freshwater > Lake > Sediment | place: USA: Wyoming | collected... | reverse complement strand
TGGAGATGTCGCTCCCTGCAGGGAAGATCCCGCCTCTATCTTCAAAAATGTGACCCGTACACTGGGCCAAGCTGATACGACATTTTGCCAGCTTGAAATTAATATCTCTGAAAGAGGGACTCGCCTGCCGCAGGCAAGGCATACGACACGGGCCAATCCAAAGACAGCCCGAGCCATCAAGGAGGCTGGTATTCGTGTGGTTTCGTTCGCTGGCAATCACTGTATGGACTGGGGACAAGAAGCCTTTTTTGATACCATCGAGGCTTTGAAAGGGGAGAGGATTTCAGTCATAGGGGTTGGCAAGAATATTGAAGAAGCTCGCAAGCCAGCTATCCTTGAGTCTAAAGGCAGTCGAGTGGCATTTCTGGCTTACAACACGATCCTGCCCATGGGATATTGGGCCGATGCTAACAGGCCAGGCTGCGCCCCGATGAGAGCATGGACCTTGTATGAACAGATCGAGCACGACCAACCCGGCACACCTTGCCGGATCCACACCTTCCCCAACAGGGAAGACCTCGAAGCGATGAGTGAGGATATTAAAAAGGCCAAGACGCAGGCAGATGTTGTCATCTTGTCAATGCACTGGGGTATTCATTTTATACCTGCTGTACTGGCAACTTATCAAAGAGACATGGCCCATGTCGCTATTGATTCTGGAGCAGACTTAATCTTAGGCCATCACGCTCACATATTGAAAGGCATTGAAATCTATCAAGGGAAAGCGATTTTCTATAGCCTCTGTAATTTCGCAGTGGACCTTCCCTTTACGAAGGAACATGCCGAAAGCAAAAGCTTCAAGGAAATACAGAAGCTCAACCCGGATTGGATCCCAGACTTTGAATGCCTCTATAATTTTCCGATGGATTCCCAAAAGACGATTATTGTGAAATGTATCATTTCCAACGGCACAATAAAAAGCGTCTCTTTCCTGCCTACGTATGTCAACAAAAAGACTTCTCAACCGGAGATTCTCACCTCAAAGGATGAGCGGTTTGGCGAAGTGGTGAGGTATATGGAAGACGTTACAAGGAGTCAGGCGCTTGATACTCGATATACAGTGAGAGGAGACGAGGTGGTCCTGTTGTAACCCAATCCTGGTTTGAGGGAAGCTTAAAGGTGGGAATTAATGGTGAATGAATCCTTAACCCTGGCCAAGAATATCGTTGACACCGACTATGATGATATCCCCAGGGAAGTTGCAGCGGTGACGAAAAAGAGTCTTTTAGATGCCATCGGTGTCATATTAGCTGCAGGCAAGCTGGGTGAGGGGTGCAAACAGTTTGTCACCTTGGCGATCGAGCAGGGTGGAAAAAAGGAAAGCACAATCCTTGGTTTCGATGCTAAGGTACCGGCGTGCATGGCGGCATTTGCTAACGGTTCGATGTCCCACGCCTTGGATTTTGAGGATACTCATGATAGGGCACTTGTTCATCCGAACGCAGCAGCCATACCTGCTGCCCTTGCAATAGCTGAAAGTCTAGGAAACGTGAGCGGCAAAGATTTCATTGCCGCGCTCACCCTTGGAAGTGACCTGGTTGCAAGGTTGGGTCTTGCTGTTAAAGAGAATGCGGTTGAGTACGGCTGGTATATGCCACCGATCTTGGAAGCTTTTGGAGCAACGACCGCTGCCGGCAAGTTGTTAAAGCTCGATGCGGAACAGATACGAAATGCTTTTTCGTTAACCCTGTGTCAGGCAACCTGCAGTGCCGAATTGATCTATAGTTCTAATTCAATGATCAGAGCCATACGAGATGCTTTTTCGGCAAAGGTGGGTCTGCTCTCTGCACTTCTTGCGCAAAAGGGTATCACAGGGTTTCAACAACCCTTTGAAGGGAGGGCAGGGCTGTTCAATATTTATTCAAGAGGTGCATGGGATCCACTCTCACTAACGAACGGGCTTGGAAAAATCTTTGAGGGTGCTCAGGTCAGCTTCAAACCCTGGCCGAGTTGCAGGGGCACCCATGCTTATATCGATGCAACACTTCAAATCTTGGAGAAGCATCATCTTAAACCAGTTGAGATAAAGGAAATTCATTTGACCGTCAACTCCATGAACAAAATGCTTTGTGAGCCCTTAGAAAATAAGAAGAATCCAGTCACAGCCATCGAGGCTAAATTCAGTTTGCCCTTTACTGTCTCCACAGCGATCGTGCACGGGACAGTTACTTTAGATCATTTTAATCCGCAAGGGTTATCCGATCCGCTTGTCCTTGGATTGGCTCGAAAGGTTTCGTACGGGGTGGATGAGAACCCGAGTCTGAGGCAGGCAACAGAAGGGTCGCTCCGGATAGAGACCCAAAATGGAAGGACGTATTCAAAAAGCTCAGAATTTCCTTGCGGGCATCCGGATAACCCTATGAGTGATGAGGCATTCGTATCTAAATTCATGGATTGCGCCAAATATTCAGCAAAAAAGTTTTCCAAAAAAGCTTTGAATAAAATAGTGGAATTAATCTTGAATTTGGAAGAAATCAAAGACATCTCTGAGCTCACAAGATATCTATAGGGATTTCTGAAATGGAATTATTTAAACCCTTTCACGATTGCGTCCACGACCGGCACCGGTACGCGAAAGACTGGAAGGCCAAAACCGGCGGTAAGGTCATCGGCTATTTTTGCACCTATGTACCCGAGGAGATCATTTATGCCGCAGGCATGCTTCCTGTGAGGATCATAGGCAACAATGAATCACAAACGATCACCGACGAATATTGCTCTCGGAATAAGTGGTGTCCCTTTAGTCGTAACTGCTTGGCTGAGGGGCTCCGGGGACATTACGATTACCTCGATGGCTTGGTCATCGGGGCTTCCTGTTTTCATACCCAGGAGGTTTTCTCGGCCTGGGTGAAACATATTCCTGTCCCCTTCTGGCACTATTTATTTGTTCCCGGTTGTATTCAGAGCAGATCGGCGGACGCGTGTCTCACGGGGGAATTTGAGGAATTCAAGAGTGCACTTGAGACGTGGAACGGCAAGACCATCACGGTAGATGCATTAGACAGATCGATCGGAACCTATAACGGGAACCGTCAATTGATGAAAGAATTGTATGCATTCAGAAAGAATGAACCACCCCTGCTCTCAGGGACAGAGGCTATGGAAACGGTATTGGCGAGCCAGCTCATGGATAAAGGTGAGCATAATGAGATCATGAAACCGGTGATTGCGGATCTGCCCGGCCAAAAGAATAGGGTCAGCCCCGGGATCAGATTAATGATCTTAGGCAGCGAGAACAACGACATTGAGCTCTTAAGGGCCATAGAATCATGGGGTGCAAACATCGTCATTGATGATCATTGTGTAGGGAGCAGATATTTCTGGGGCGAGATTATCCCTGGAGAAGACCGACTTCGAGCCATGGCCAACCGATATGTTCAAAGACCCCCGTGTCCGGCCAAGGATTTCCCGGATAGACGGCGCTTACCTCATGTGCTCCGTCTCGCAAAGGAGTACAATATTCAGGCCGCTGTTATCGTATTGCAGAAGTTCTGCGAGCCTCATCAATTTGATACGCCGAGTATTGAGTCTGCACTGAACAAACTGAATATTCCGACTGTGGTTGTAGAGATAGATGCCCCTATCTCTTTGGGACAAGTTCGCATCAGGATAGAATCCCTTCTCGATATGATACGAATCGAAACATGACAGATGTCATAAGGGTCTCTGTCCATAAAAGAAGGTGGCCGGAACGTGCCCCGTCCCGCTTCGGCGGGATGGGCGGGAGGCGAGGGGCAAAATATAAAGTGAGATTACCTTGCCGGGAAGCCCCCGGCGTGCCTGTCCCGTCCTGACGGGATGGCGGGGAGCTTCACATGTTAAAGAATATGAGGAAGTATAAAACAAAACGCCTTGATTGCTGGCCCATGATGAAAGAATTGCGCAGGGCCCATTTCAAGCATACCTGGGAAGCACGGGACAAGGGTGATTTGGTTGTGATGGGTATCTTCGAATGGTTTCTTGCGCTGTGTGCAGGATTTGGGGATTACGCGAACCCTTCGTATGGGCCTTACTATACCCAGATGCTGCGTGATAAGGAGAAAGCCCTTAAGTGTTTCGAAGTCGCCGAGGCAAAAGGGTTCCGGCGGGATATTTGTGCCTCCATGCGATGCCACCTTGGGCAGTTGTATATGGGTTTAACGCAGCGAGGCCCTAAGGGAGAGATCGTGAAACCTGATTTTATTCTTCAACCGGCAGCGTGTTATTCCATGAGTAAGACCGGCCAGATCGTGAGCGAGGAACTTCAGGTCCCCTATCTCAACCTCGAATTTCCCACGAAAGATACGAAAAACACGCGGGCCTATCTCCTGACCGAAATGGAAGAGGCCATTGACTGGATGGAGAAGAAAACAGGAAGACCGTTCAGCGATGAGAAATTCATTGAGGCGGTTCAGAACGAGTGGGAATGTATGGTGCTTTGGGCCAAGACATGTGAACTCAACAAAGCGATCCCTGCTCCGCTGGACTACAGGCAAATGTGGTCCCTCAGGATCCCTAGTATCACGTCCAGATATAAGAACGACACAGTCAAATTCTATCAGATACTCTTAGAAGAGGTGAAGGATAGGGTAGCCAATGAGATTTCAGCAAATGGGTATGAGACAGCCCGGCTATTCCATCAATTCCTGCCGCCTTTTTATGGGCTGGACATCTTCAAAGAGCCTTTGAAGTATGGCGCATCGTTCATCGGTGGAGACGGAGTATTTTCGTCTATGGGAGCCTGGGTGATTCATGGCGACGGCACTTGGGAGGCTGCCAAGACGCCTCTTGATCGAGGCATTGAACTTCAAGATAGAGAAGACGCGCTGGAGGCACTGGCGGACCTCTATCTTGGTTACTTACCTGCTTCGAGGTGTACCACGTCGGCAAACCCAAAAGAAGTTATAAAAATGGTGCAGGACTGGCACGTCGACGGCGTTGTGCTGATGATTGACCGTGGATGCAAAACCTTATCTGCAGGACAGGAAGAGCAAATTGTGGAGCTGAAGGAAGCAGGAATACCGAGGATGGTCTATGAAGGCAGTCACGCTGATTTTAGGGATTTCGATGAAGGGACAACCTTACGTCGATTCGGTCTATTCCTGGAAAATTTAGGTTTAACGAAACTAGAGGGAATAAAGAAGGAGAAATGAATGCTCGACAGCTCAAAGACCAATACGAAGATCGAAGGCTTGCTGAGTGGCATTAGGGCGATTGAGTGGGCAACGTTTGGTAACGGACCCATTATTGGTGTCATCCTGGGAGACCTGGGAGCCGAGGTCATCAAATTAGAAGATCGCGTTGCTGGAGATCCTTCCCGTGGCATCTCGGCCTTTCAAGGGGTGGGAACGAAGAGCCCCGAAGGAATCAACCTGGTATTTGAGAGTAGTAACCGAAATAAAAAAAGCATGCGAGTGGATTTGAACAAAGAAAAAGGGAGAGAAATCATTCATAGACTTGTGGGAAAATCGGATATCTTTTATACCAATTATCGAAAGAGCGTCGCCAAACGGCAGCGGATGGATTATGAGACCCTTTCGAAATACAATCCCATGCTGATCTATGGGAGAGCCTCGGGATTAGGACCGGAGGGGCCCGAAAATGAAAAACGTGCTTTTGATCCGGTTGGCCTTGCGCGCTCAGGCCTGATGAGTGCCGCCGGGGAGCGTGAAAGCCCTCCCGGGCAGATCGTAGGAGCAATCGTTGATACCATGGGTGCAACCATGGCTGCCTTTGGGATCGTCGGTGCATTGTTTGCCAGGGAACGCTTCAACATCGGTCAAGAGGTCGATGCCTCGTTACTTGGGGCCGGTATGTGGGCCCAGTTTAGTAATATATCCCTTACTCTATTACGTGGCCGAACCATGGCAAGACACTCCAGAGCAAGGGCGAGGAATCCCTTGGCAAACGTCTATCAGTGTAAGGATGGCGAGTGGTTGTCATTGGCCGAGCCACAGTCTGATAGGTACTGGCCTCAATTCTGCAAAGTGATGGGTATCGAGTCTCTGGAAAAGGATCCGAGGTTCTCTGACGAATGGAAAAGAAGGGATCATTGTGAAGAGTTCGTTTCGATTTTAGACAAGATCTTTGCTGAGAAGACCCGAGCGGAATGGGCCGAAATTTTTCGGAGACAAGGCAAACAATTTGTTGCTTGGGAATGTGTCCAGACTATTCCAGAACTCGTTCACGACCCACAGGTCATAGCAAACCGCTACCTTGTTGATTTTGACCATCCTGTTCTTGGCAACATTAAGGTTCAACCCTTCCCAATAGGGTTTAGCAAATCACCTGTTGGACCTAGAAGCCACGCACCTGAATTCGGCCAGCATACTGAAGAAGTTCTCTTAGAGATAGGGTACACCTGGGATGATATCACCCGGCTTCAGGATGAAGAAGTGATTTGAAATCTACAATCAAATAGCCGGAGGTAACAAATGGTTCTCAAAGGCATACGCGTGGTAGATTCGACAAGATGGGCCTTCGGCCCTTATGCTGCCACCTGTCTGGCGGATATGGGTGCAGAAGTCATCAAGGTGGAGGACCCTGTTTCAGGTGATGGTTCAAGATATGTCCATAAGACCCGTGAGCTTTCCATGGCGGCCAGCAACCCCATGTTTGATCTCCTCAACAGGGGCAAGAGGGGTTTTGCCGTAAGCCTCGACAAGGAGAAAGGCAGGGAAGTGTTCAGCCGGTTAATCAAGACTGCGGATGTTTTTATGACGGCGCAGCGCCCCCATTCTCTCAAAAAACTGGGGATCGACTACGAAACGCTTAGGGCGATCAACCCGCGCCTGATCTATGCGGTCTGTGGGGCCTTCGGAGAGAAGGGACCCCAGGCTGACAAGCCTGCCTGGGACGGTTCTGCCTTCGCCCGGTCAGGGCTCATGTACATCATGCAAGATAAGCAGGGTTGTCCGCTTCCGCCCCCGCAGGGTATGGGTGATCTTGTTGCCTCCGTCACCATGGCCTATGGGATCATGACGGCTTTGTTCCATCGTGAGAGAACAGGCCAAGGCCAGAAGGTGGATGTCTCCCTCCTCGGCACAATGGTGACGGTCATGGAGGCCCTCTGCATGCAGATTACCCTGACAACCGGTACCGATTTTCCGCAGTTCGATAGCAGCCATCCTACGAATCCACTGAACCATACCTATCGGACAAAAGACGGAAGATGGCTCTTATTAAATATGCACCATACCGATCCGTTCTGGCATACCTTCTGCGAGACCGTTGGGATCACTGAGTTCGAACATGATAAGCGCTTCAGCAAACATGAAGCACTCTGTGATCATTCTCGTGACATGGTGGCCATCCTTCAAGAAGTTTTTGCCCAGAAAGAGCTGTCCGAGTGGGTCAAGATCCTCTGGAAAACTGACATGGTCTGGGCCCCGGTTCAGACCTTACAGGAAGCACACAACGACCCGCAGGTCGTAGAAAATGAGTTTGTCGCATCCGGTGACGATGCTGAAGGATTACCGAAAACCGTTGGATTTCCTCTGAAACTGAGCGGGGTGTCCCTCAAGAGTAATTACACGGCTCCCCAATTGGGTCAACATACGGAGGAAATACTTCTTGAGTTAGGGTTTAGCTGGAAAGAGATTGAACATCTTAAAGATGAGCGAGTGATCATTTGAATGGAACCCGACGGGTTAAAGGCCCGGGTTTTCTCCACACGCTTTGAAGGGCAGGGCCCTCCGATGCCTTCCCCACTGCGCACCTAATGAGCTTCTAGGGTTTCCCCGCTATGAGCAAAGCCCAACTTCTGGAGGAGCGCCAAACCAGGGTTCTCAAGGCTATTGCCCTTGAAAAACCTGATCGAACTCCAGTTGTCTTGGAATATGCTGGGTTCGCGGCTAAGGTAACCAACACACCAATGCCCGAATTTCTAGGTTCGCTCTCTAAGTCTGTCGATGTGATGATCAAGGCCTTCCATATCGTTGGAGATGGAGATGGGATTGATTATGGTTCATATTCCCCATATTCTCTCGCTTATGGTTGGATGTCCAAGGTGAAACTCCCTGGAGTTGAATTACCTGACGACGTCATGTATCAGGTTGCCGAAGCTGAACTCATGAAGACCGAGGACTATGATCGCATTCTGCACCAGGGTTGGCGTGACTTCTATCGCCTTTTTATGCGGGAGCGGGTTCTGAGCGACGTGCCGCCGGAGCGCCTGCCTTCGGCCCAACCCTTCATGGACGTCCGTGCCGCATGGGCCTCCCAGGGCATTCCGGTTCTGAGCGGTGGCACGGTGAGCCTGCCCTTCGAGCTGCTCTGCGGAGCACGTTCCTTGAACAGTTTCTTCATTGATCTCATGACCATGCCGGACAAAATCCAGGAAGTCATGGATGCTATGATGCCCCACCTCGTTGGTCATATCTGTAAAAAGGCCAAGACAGAAGGTTATCCCGCCGTTTGGATTGGTGGCTGGCGGTCAGCAAGTAACATGATTTCACGCCCTCTGTGGGAGCGTTTTGTCTGGCCCTATTTTGAAAAGGCGGTCGACGAGGTTGTCAACTCAGGACTCATTGCTCTTCTGCATCTCGATTCAGATTGGACACGCGATTTAGGTTTTTTTAGATCCCTGCCCAAGGCCAAGTGTATCGTGGCTACTGATGGTCAAACCGATCTGTTTAAGGCTAAAGAGATCCTAAGCGGCCACATTTGCCTTATGGGCGATGTGTCGGCGACGATGTTAGCCTTTGGCACGCCTGACGAGGTCTATGAGTACAGTATCAAACTAATCAAGGAACTGGGTCCCGAAGGCTTCATCCTTCATTCTGGATGCGATATCCCCACGGACGCCAGACTTCCCAATGTTCAGGCAATGGTGGCGGCAGCCACAGGCAGATAGAAGGCCGTAGACTGTGAGTTAACTTGCTCAGTAACGATGATCTGTATGAAGGAGCGAATCCATGATTGAAGAGGTCGGAACCCATCTGTACAAGATCGAAATTCCTCTTTCGAGGAATCCTCTGAGAGCTCTGAACTCCTATGCGATCAAGAGCCCAGAGCGAAATTTAATTATTGATACAGGGTGGAATCAACAAGAATGTATGGATGCCATGCAAGCAGGGTTGAAGGAACTTGAAATCGATATCAGGAAGACAGACTTTTTTATTACGCATCTCCATACCGATCATCTCGGACTCGTCTCAAACCTTGTCACAGATACGTCGACGATTTACTTTAATCAGCCAGAGGCTGACCGGATTCAGTCTGGCATCGTCCTGGATGATCTCATGAACTTTGCTCGTTTGAATGGTTTTCCGGAAAAAGAGCTTCAGCGGATTCCTCATACCCATCCCGGTTTTAAGTTTAGATCAAAAGGACCATTAAGTTTCCATATTTTGAAAGAAGGCGACACCCTTCGTATCTCAGACTATGTGTTCCACTGTGTTGAAACGCCAGGTCATTCAAAGGGCCACATGTGTCTCTATGAGCCGAACAAGAAGATCTTGGTGGCTGGAGATCATATTCTTGGTGATATAACGCCCACCATTTCATTATTGTCTGATGACTGGAATCCTTTAAAGGAATATCTGGAAAGCCTCGACAAGGTCTATCAACTCGATATTGAACTGGTATTACCGGGCCATGGGGAGGTTTTCAGGAACCCTAAAGAGAGAATTCAGGAATTGAAAGATCATCACCAAAAGAGGCTGGATGAGATTATTGCTATTTTTAAAAAAGGCAAGATGAATGCTTTCCAAGTAGCGTCCCAGATGACTTGGGATATTACGTATGATTCTTGGGATCTATTTCCTGTTTCGCAAAAATGGTTTGCCACCGGGGAGGCGATTTCCCACCTGAAATACCTTGAGGAAAAAGGAGTCATTCGCAAGGAAATGCGGCAACAGAAAATTATCTACTCATTGAATTCCTAAGCAAAAATATTGAAAATTACCAAATAATTCCCTCCCCCTTGATGGGGGAGGGTGAGGGTGAGGGTGAGGGTGGGGGTGGACAAGAAATATTTGGCACGCATTTGTTCCCCCCTCCCCTTTATCCCCTCCCACGGCGGGGAGGGGAGCTCTTTACTGTAGATTTCTGAAAATTTGAGAGATAAATTCCCAGATTTTATGCGTAAGAATCTGAGGAATCCGAGGGTATGGTTGTTTGAGAGTGTTGCGGGGGGATCATCGGGATTGTAAATTTCCTGTGAGAACCACGAGGATGATGCCAAAAGATGCCTACCTGGAAATCAAGGGCCTTCGACTCCATTATCTGGATTGGGGAAAGAATGAGAAGGAGCCGATGTTGCTGCTTCATGGTTTCATGGCCCACGCTCATGCGTGGGATGAGTTTGCCTCAGGTTTTCGAGATCGATATCACATCATCGCTCTGGACCAACGAGGACATGGGGAAAGCCAGTGGTCAGAAGATGAGGCTTATTCGCTCGACGATCATTTCTCAGATATCGCTAATCTCATCGAATTTCTGGAGTTGAAGGATTTGATTCTTGTGGGTCACTCTATGGGAGGCCGAAACGCCTTATTTTACACGGCATGCCAGCCTCAAAATGTGGGGAGGCTGATTCTCGTTGATGCGCGCCCGGCAGACAGTGTAAAGGCTTCTGAGAGGCTAAAACACGATCTCCTTCATCTTCCGCTCCAGGCCAGTTCCTTGGATGAAATCGCACAAGCGATGCGAATGCTTTATCCCTCGTTATCAATTGAAATTTGCCACGATTTGGCATCCCACGGCTACAAGGAAGAGGGGTTGGGTGGACCATTTGTTCCAAAATACGACACGAGAATGAGTTTCCATTCTGAACAGATGGGGTGCATGACGGAGGACCTTTGGCCTTTCATGAAAAATGTCGCTTGTCCTACGCTAATCGTTCGAGGAGAAGAAAGTCCTTTTCTATCTCGGGAAGATGCCCAAAAGATGAGTGTTATCTTTCCTCGGGCAGAATGGGTGGAAATCCCTCAAGCGACGCACATGCCGGTCCAGGAGAATCCGGTGGTATTCAAAAGGGTGATTTCAGATTTCTTGAACAAATGACAGAGGTTCTTTTCATTTTACTAATCAGTCCATTGCTGAAAAGACACACTTCAGAAAATCTCCCCTGTCCCCTCTTTGCCAAAGAGGGGAAATTCCTCCCTTTTGCAAAGGGAGGAAAGGAGGGATTAGAGGGCCGATGTCTGGACAATTATGGACTCCTTAGTAAAGTACAATGAATCTTTAAACCATGACTCAACGTATGCTGTTCAATCTCGAAAAAGAATCATTGCTGGCATCGGGCCTCAAGGATAATCGTCGACTCATTGAGTATAGAAGGGGGCTTGACCAGTTAACCAAGCAATTCATCGGTCAGATGAAACCCTCTCATGAACCCGTGGAAAGGGCCAGAGTTCTTTTCCATTGGCTATGGGAAAGAAAACCAGGTCGGTACGAACCTCACGGTCATTTCAGATTAAACGACGTCATCGATGCCGAGCTGAGTAAGGAGAGCCGGACTGTCGGAAACTGCCTTGGTCTAACACTCCTCTATCAATGTCTGCTTAAGAAGATGAGCATCCATGCAGACGCACTCTATCTTGAGAATGCTTTTGGAATGGGCCCTCATGTACTGACTCTTCTTCAAACTCACACATCAGCGATCGATATTGAAAATATTCTGCCAGACGGGTTCGATTATAAAGGACATCTGAATCATCCATCAAGAACGAAATGGAGAGATAAGGAATTGGTAGCTGATATTTATCACAGCTTGGGTAACGAGTGGTTCGAAAAAGGGGAACTGGCTAAAGCATTGAATAACTACGAGATGGCCATCAAACTAAATCCTCAATATGAGAAGGCGCACCTAAATAAAGCTATTTTGATGGACAAGCTCGGAGCAGGAAGGTATGACAGAATCATCAAACAGTGAAGCTCCCCGCCCAGAGGGCGAGGCTTCACGGATAGCCGAGACTTTCCAGTCTCGGCGAAAATGCGGTTGCCGGACAAGAATGTCCGGCCTATCGCGTTTTTGAAATCGTTGCATTCATCCGCGCCCAAAAGGCGGGGCATTCTGTAGCATTTTCGTAGAAGGAATCGAGGTTCATTGATAAAAAGAACGCGGGTTTGTGATCTCCTTCAAATCGAGTATCCCATTATTCAAGGGGGCATGCTTTGGCTTTCCACGGCTGAGCTTGCTGCGGCTGTTTCCAATGCAGGAGGACTGGGTGTCCTTAGCCCTTTTGCAGGAATGGAGAAGAACGGAGATGCTTTAAAAAATCTAAAATTCCAGATAACCAAAGTCAGGGATCTAACGGAAAAACCTTTTGCAGTGAACATTCCCCTGTATCTCGAACAGAGTGGGATTTTTATAGATGTGATCCTTGAGAAAGAGGTTTCCATTGTCATTACATCTGGAGGAAATCCAAATTACTTTACTGAACTGTTGCATCAGCAAGCGATGAGGGTCCTCCATGTTGTCAGTTCAGTAGGACAGGCTCAGAAGGCAGAGTCCTGTAAAGCGGATGCCCTCATCGTTGAAGGAGTTGAGGCAGCGGCTTATGTGGGGTTTGACGAAATACCTCTTTTCTCTTTGATCCCTCAAGTCGCTGATGCTGTCTCTATTCCCATTATTGCAGCAGGTGGGATTGTCGATGCAAGAGGGGTTGTAGCGGCCTTTGCGCTCGGAGCTGAGGGTGTGCAGTTAGGTACCCGATTTGTGGCAGTCGAGGAGAATATTGCAAACCCAAATTATAAACAGGCTATTATAAAGGCAAAAGATACGGATACGGTCATCACTTGTCGGAGGCTATTACCTACAAGAAGCCTCAAGACGGAAGTTACGAGGCGATTATTAGAGTTGGAGGCGGCAGGGGCTTCGGCTGATGCAATCAGAGATTTTCTCGGTACGAGTCGGGCGAGAAAAGGGCAGATAGAAGGTGATCTGGTCAATGGAGAAGCCTACTGTGGATCCTCTGCCGGATTGATCAAGGAGATACTCCCTGCAGCCACAGTGATTCAAAGACTGGTTGATGGGTTTCAAGAAATTGTTAAGAAAATGGCTTAGGTGGTTGAAGTGCACCCACATCAGTACTAATACAAACGCATTAAATCTCGTTACGTTCAAGAGAATTACCCCTCACCCCATCCCTCTCCCCAGCGGGGAGAGGGGAGGGTGAGGGGGGCAATGATGAAAACGAGAGACCCAAACATGAACCTTCTGGAAGACATACGAATACTGGATTTGGCAGATGAAAAGGCGAGCTTTTGCACCAAGCTTTTGGCGGATATGGGAGCAAGCGTCATCAAAGTGGAAAGACCAGGGGGAGATCTTTCCCGAAAAATAGGGCCGTTCTTAGGGGAATCTCCCCACCCGGAGCGGAGTCTGTTTTTCCTCCATCATAACACCAACAAATTGGGTATCACCCTTAATTTAGAACACAGTGAAGGCAAGAAGATCTTCCGCAGACTTGTAGAAAGGGCAGATGTTGTGGTAGAAAGCTTTTCTCCAGGATACCTTAAAGAGCTCGGGTTGTGCTTTGAGATACTGAGTCGAACAAACCCCAAACTCATTTTGGTTTCAGTGACAGGTTTCGGGCAGAATGGCCCCAGGAGCCAATATAAGTCTTGTGACATCGTGACGTCAGCATTTGGGGGACAAATGTATGTTTCCGGCTCTCCCTCAACACCACCTCTTAAGCCTTTTGGAGAGCAATCTTATTACACTGCTTCGCTCTTTGCTGCCATTGGTATTCTTTTAGCCCTTAGGAAGCGAAATCGTAGCGGGGAGGGGGAACACATCGACATCTCCTTGCAAGAGGCTGTGGTTTCTACCTTGGAACATGTCCTAATCCAATACTTTTATGAAAAGACCATCGCGAAGAGACAGGGAAGCCTTCACTGGAATAATTCTTTTTGTATTTTACCTTGTAAGGATGGTCACATTCTCATGAGTCTGTTCCAGCAATGGGAGACTTTAATCGAGTGGATGGACAGTGAAGGGATGGCTGAGGATCTAAAGGACGAAAAATATAAGGGGGAAGAGGTTCGACAAAGCCACCTTGATCATGTTGTTGAGGTATTACAACGATGGACTAAAACACACACCGCGAATGAGCTTTTCGAATTAGGACAGCTGATGCGATTTCCATGGGCGCCGGTCTATTCTGCCAAAGAAGTTCTGGAAAGTCCCCAGCTGAAATCGCGGGGATTTTTCGTTGAGGTGGGTCACCCGGAGCTTGGAACATTCATTCAGTATTCTGGGGCTCCCTATAAGTTCGATGGTTGTTCATTGGATCGGTTGGAACGTGCACCGCTCATTGGCGAAGACAACATGGAGATTTATCAGGGGGAATTGGGCCTTTCTGAAGAAGAGTTAAGAAGACTTTCTTCTGTTCATGCCATCTGAAGGATGCTGATGAAGCTGGGGATCCTTAAGGGATTGAGAATATTAGACTTTACATGGGTTTTGGCGGGCCCCTATGCCACAAGAATCCTTGCTGACTTTGGAGCGGAGGTGATTAAGATTCAGTCGAATAAAACAGCTGGGGGTACTGAGTCTAATCTAACGGGATATTTCACTCATTGGAATCGAAATAAGCGAAGCATTGCCCTGGATATGAGTCATCCCGAGGCAAAAGAGATTGTCTTAAGATTGGCAAGAATAAGTGATGTGGTCATTGAGAATTTTTCTACTCGAGTGATGTCGAATTGGGGACTGGATTACGAGAGGCTGAAGGAAGTGAGACCCGATATCATTATGGTAAGCATGTCAGCCATGGGACAAACGGGTCCCTGGAAAGATTTTGTGGCTTTTGGACCAGCGCTTCAGGCACTTTCAGGACTGACCTATCTTACTTCTTTTGCTGAAGAATCTCCTCTAGGGTTGGGCTATGCTTATGCAGACCCAGTGGCAGGTCTTCATGCTGCATTAGCTATTTTGGCAGCCTTGGAATTCCGAGATCGAACAGGAAAAGGGCAATACATCGATTTATCGCAATACGAAGCAATGTGCACATTGCTGGGCCCCGCTCTCTTGAATGCATCGGCAAATTATAAAGAGTTTTCTCCTCAGGGTAATCATTCAGATAGTGTCCCAGCCGCTCCCTACGGATGTTACCAATGCTCCGGCGTAGATCGGTGGTGTGTGATTGGTGTGTTCAATGAGATAGAATGGGAAACCCTCTGCAATATCTTAGGTTGGCCTGATTGGACGAGGGAGGAAAGGTTCTCTGATCTGCCAAAACGAAAGGAGAATAAGGAAGATTTGGATAGGTTCCTTGAACAATGGACGCTGCAACACAGTCCAGAAGAAGTGGTCAATCTTCTCCAACAAGGGGGCGTTGCAGCAGGAATCGTTCAGAACGCTGAAGACCTTGCAAATGATCCTCACCTTATTGCAAGAGATTTTTTTATTCCATTAGAGCATCCAGTTCTTGGGAAAACCGTTGCAGATGCCTCCCCTATAAAATTCAAAAAGAATTCAAGGGACAAATGGAGAGCTGCTCCTTTGTTGGGCGAAGGCAATCGATATGTCTATACGGAATTATTAGGTTTCACAGAAGGTGAGCTGTCCTCTTATATTGAGAAGGGAATTATTACTTAGCTCATTTGATCCCATACCACTTCTCCATCAAGGATCGTCATTTCCACCTCGATATCCTTTGAAATCCTCCATAAATCGGATGTCTCCGGTGTAAGAATAGGCATTAGAAACTCAAAGGAGTTGAGATCTCTTTATGAAGAGATGATATCCAAGGTCTTTCATCGAGTCCCCCATGCTACGATCAAAGGAGTAATGATTCAAAGAATGGTAATAGAGGGGAGAGAATTGATCCTGGGAGCCAAAAGAGACCCCCAGGTTGGACCCGTGATCATTTTTGGATGGGCTGGGGTTTACACGGAATTATTGAAAGATTTCTCCTGCGGGATTCCTTCCATAACGCTTCGGGAGGCTGAAGAAATGATTTCATGCACGCAGGTATCAAAACTCTTGGAAGGCTTTAGAGGCGAACTTCCCTCGGATCGAGTTTTCATAAAGGAGTGCATCCTCCGACTCTCCCAACTTATCTCCGAATTTCCAGAGATTACGGAGATAGACATAAATCCATTGAAAGTCTTCCCTAAAGGCGGTGTCGCTATAGATGTCAGAGCTGTGGTTCAATAAATTCATTATCTTTTCAATCAACCAAAGAAAATCAATTTGGCAAATCTAGTGTCCCAAAATTTTCGGGAGAACCTCAGTCTTAGTGGCCTATAGACATTAAACCATCCCCAATAGCCAAAGCTCTTCCACTTTGAACTCCGTAAATGTTAGATGTACAAGCATTGAGAAAATATGGGAAATCGCCGTTTCAAATTTCCCGTGTTAAACCCCTCAGTCCTCTCAAGCAGGTTAAGCTCCACTAGATCACTTACTGGTCTCATCGGCCACGATTCAGCGGTCAAAATGGGAAACACGTAAAAAATGACACACCGAAAAAAACCGCTTGACAAAAAATATAATTTAATATATGAACAAGTCTAAATAAATAAATGTCATTTATAATCTGAATTTCATTCATAATATGGGTATACGGGAAAGGAAAGATCGAGAAAAAGATTTGAGGCGGCAACAGATACAAGAGGCTGCCAAAGAGCTATTTTTATTAAAAGGTTTGAATTCAACCACCATGGAAGATATTGCAAAAAAAGCGGAATTAAGCCCTGCCACTATCTATTTATATTTTAAAAACAAGGATGAACTTTATGTTTCACTCAATTTAAGTTCCATCCAATACTTCACGAATAACATCAAGAAAATTCATGATGATAGTAAACTATCAGTGGAGGAAAAAATACTCAAGATTAAAGACGCAATGTACAATATGTATAAGCACGACCCGCTCATGTTGCGTAACATTATGCATATCCAAATGGAAGATACCTTATTGAACATTTCCAGAGACTTGGTCGATAAGATTAACAATCTTGCGGCAGAAGTCATGGAGATGATCGCCCATATTTACGAGGAGGGGGTCCGTCAAGGGAAATTGAAGAGCGGCCGTAGTATGGCTCTTGCAGATATTATGTGGGGAATTTTTACGGGCCTAGTCATGTGGGAAGAATCAAAAAGAAGATTCAATCCTAAAAAAGATTTTCTTAAACCCACCTTGGATAAGGCCTTTGATATTTTCTTGAAAGGAATTAGAAAAGGTCGGTAATTCACCTCTACGGGGTTCGTTCCAGCAGCGTTCATGAGGTGACAATCTACTGAAATCTGGATTGAAGAGACCATTGCCTTGATATCACTCGACAGGACATCGGTGTTGGATTGCACAACCCTTTTGCCCGGTCCTTACTGCACCATGATGCTGGGTGAATTGGGGGCGGAAGTGATAAAAGTCGAAAAGCCTGGGAAGGGGGATCTTCTGCGAGGTATATGGCCAGAGTGCTTTCGCTACTTAAACGGTCACAAGAAGCTCATCACCCTGGACTTAAAGCAAGAGGAAGGCCGAAATACTCTTTTGAGATTGGCCTCCAAAGCCCATGTCTTTGTTGAAGGATTCAGGCCCGGTATAGCCGCTGAGCTGGGAATTGATTTTGATGCCTTCAAGAAAGTTAATCCATCCGTCATTTATTGCTCAATTTCAGGATACGGCCAAGACGGACCGTACGCCGGTCTTCCCGGACATGATATCAACTATCAAGGGCTCAGTGGGCTCCTTAGCATCTCCGGCGATCCTGAATCTGGCCCAGAATTCCATTGTGGATTTGCAGTAGCTGATTTGAGCGGTTCCATGTTCGCTTTAGTTTCAATCCTGGCGGCACTTCTGAGACCCGATAGCCATTCCACAGCAATCCATCTAGATATCTCTATTGCAGAGAGTTTAGGGATGTGGATGATTCCGGGATTCCTGGAATTCGTTGGTCTAGGTCGACCGCCGAAGGCTGAATTCAGGGGGCGAGGCCCTTACGGAATTTTTGAAACGCGGGATAAGAAATACCTCACTCTGGGTGTCGTCGAGGATCATTTTTGGTTCAATCTATGCAAGGCTCTCGGATTAAATGATCTTGCTTCAGACAAGGGGTTCAATAGCTGGCAGTCGAGGAACACGAACAGGGGGCGAATCGTCCCTAGACTTAGAGACGCGTTTAAAGAGGATGACTTGGAATCTTGGATTAAGAAGCTGAGAGAAATGAATGTACCCGTTGCGCCAGTGTTGGATTTTAACAATTGGATGGACGATCCCCAATTTGTCCATCGGGGTTTCATACCTAAAACTGAAAAGGGGACAGTCGATCTGGGAAACCTGAGACGTTTTCTGATAACCTCGCTCTCAAGACGGCAAGACGATAAGGAACAGCCTCTAACCTTAGGAAGGGATAACGGGACTGTACTTCAAAAGTAGGCGTAGATAATATCGCCATACTCAAGGAGAAGGGTGTTATAGCGTTTTTTAAACGTCTTAGGAAGACATCATACGGTGAGTAAAAGCTATGGATTTTCAGCTTAATGAAGAGCAGAGGATTCTGCAAAAGGAAATCAAGAGGTTCTTAGAGAAGGAGATTGCTCCTCTGGTTAATGAATATGAATATGAACGAAAACCTCTAACCAAAGAAATCATTAAGAAATTGGAACCGTTTGGATTCACTCGGGCGATTGTACCAGAAGAAAGGGGAGGGCTTGGAGATCTTGTCAGTTATTTTATTATGATCGAGGAACTCAGCAGGGTCTGGGGCTCTCTGCGGACGCTCATTAGTGTCAGTTCCCTTGCTGCATATACCATAGCGATGAGAGGGACAAAAGAACAGAGAGAGAAGTTTTTGCCAGGTCTGTTCTCGTTGGACATCCTGGCCTGTTTTGCTCTGACAGAGCCCAATGTGGGATCTGATGCAGGTGCTGTTGAGACAACAGCCGAAAGAAAGGGTGATCACTATCTCATCAATGGTTCGAAGACGATGATTACCGGTGGTAGTATGGCTGATGTAGTATGCTTGTACGCCACGGTGGATCGATCGAAGAAAGAAAAGGGCATCACTGCGTTTCTGGTCAAAAAAGGCGAGTCGGAGTTTGAAGCATCGAATATCAAAAAGATGGGGATGCATTCGTCCGTGTTGTCGGAACTCTCCTTCGACGACTCCCGCGTGCCGATTGAAAATCGACTAGGAGAAGAAGGTGAAGGTCTAAGAATTGCTCTTATTGGACTGAACATCGGCCGTGTTGCTGTATCGTTTGGGGCTGTCGGCATAGCGCAGGCTGCCTTGGATGCTGCGATCCGTTATGCCAAAAAACGAGTTCAATTTGGCAAACCGATCGGTGGCTTCCAGCTTGTTCAAGAGATGATTGTGGATATGGCATTGAAAGTGGATGCGGCGCGGTTATTGAGTTTAAGGGCCGCTGAATTACTGAACAGAGGTGCCGAATGCAGACGTGAAGCTTCATTCGCCAAGTTGTTTTCCACGGAAATGGTGATGGATGTCGCCAACAAGGCCATTCAGGTACACGGGGGGTACGGATATACAGAAGAGTACCCTGTTGAGAGGTATTATCGTGACGGACGCCACTTGACCCTGGCAGAGGGCACCAGTGAAATACAGAAACTTATTATTGGCCGAGATATCTTAGGAATCTCTGCGATTACTTAGTGGACCAACCCAGCGTTTCTGTAGAAAAATCATGGCGTTGGTATTCCGACACTTCTCATATCCATGAGAGTTCAGGATGTTTAGGGTTTTGTTTAAAGGAAAAGCGCCGCAGATAATTTGAATTCGTAAGATAGGACCAGCAGGAGCGATCCGGGCTCAAGAGACTGTGTATGATCGTGATGGCGCGCCGGACTAAAGATGCTCGAGAACCATAATTCTTAAGTTAGTTTAGAGCAAAAAGGAGGAATAAATGAGGAAGATCAGTCTCGGTTCAGGATCAGGATATTGGGGTGAACCTCTTGATCTCACGAAAGAATTAGCAGAAAGGGCGGATCTCGACTATATAGGGTTGGAACTCTTGGCCGAATTAAGTATGTCAATCCTGCAGGGTTGGAAGGCAAAAGATCCTTCTAAGGGATATGTTCCAGATTTGCTTGAACAGTTGAGATTGATCCTGCCACATACCTCCAAGAAGGGTACGAAAATCATTACAAATGGAGGTGGGACCAATCCCAAACAGGCTGCTGAAGAGATTGCCAAACTGATCAAAGAGCTGCGTCTTCCTCCGATGAAGATAGGAATTATAGAGGGAGAGGACTTCTATCATCAGATAGACAATATGCTATCAAAAGGGATTGAATTAGTGAATTTGGACACCGGGGAGAGGGACATTAGAGTGATTAGAGATAAGATTGTGGCGGCTCACGCTTATGTAGGCTCAGAGCTGATTATAGAGGCATTGAAGCAAGGTGCAGATATGGTCATTTCGGGAAGGGTTTCAGATAACGCTCTATATGTTGGACCTATCATGTACGAATTTGGGTTGAGTTTCGAAGATCCTGACTGGGAGAAGATTGGGGCAGCAATAACGATCGGTCACATTATCGAATGCGGCGAGGCTGTAACCGGGGGTTTGTCCAATTTCTGGAAGGATAATAAGGAGCCTTGGAATATGGGGATGCCCATCGCTGAAGTGAGTGAAACTCTCGAAGAAGCGATCATTACAAAAACCCCCAAATCGGGTGGTCAGATGACCGTCAATACGGTTAAAGAGCATCTGGTCTATGAGACCCACGACCCCAAGAATTACCTTATGCCAGACGGCGTGGCAGATCTTACAACACTAAAGCTGGAACAAGTTGGAGAAGACAGAGTCAGAGTGACCAACATGAAGGGGGGTAAGAAAAGGCCTGATACCTTGAAGTGTCAGATAGGTTATGAAGAGAGCTGGATGGCGACGTCGGAGGTCATACTTGCGTGGCCTGAAGCTATCACAAAGGCCAAGTTTTATGAGCAGATTGTGAGAGAAAGATTTAAGAAATATCGGATCGAGCCATTAGAAATAAGGTTTGACTGGATAGGGATAAATGGGGCGCATGGAGCGGTTGCACCAATCCCAGAGGACGAGGATTCCGTTAATGAGATTCTTGTTCGGTGTGCTGCCAAATTTAAAGACAAGGCAGAGGCTAACCAAGCGAGAAGGTTCTGTATGATGGGATCGTTAGTCCTTGCACCCATAGGCCTAACTCATGGGATGCCTAGTCCCTCGCGGAGGGTCATTGGTCTATGGCCCACCCTCATTCCTAGGGAAGAGATTAAACTCAGTTTGACGATGAGGGAGGTGAAATAAAATGAAGAGAAAGGTGCAATTGAGAAATCTTGCTTGGGCAAGATCCGGAGATAAGGGCGACATATCAGATTTAGGCATCATGCCCTTCAACGAGAGGAACTACGAGATACTCAAAAGAGAGGTTACCCCTGAGAAAGTGAAAGCCTTTTTTAAGGAGGATGTTAAAGGCGCCGTAGAAGTTTACTGGATGGATAATCTTCCTGCCATTAAGGTGGTCATGCATAATGCTTTAGGAGGCGGAGCCACCAAGACGCTCAGGTGGGATGAGACAGGAAAAGCAATGGCAACTGCGATTTTGAGAATGGAAGTAGAGGTGGATTAGCCTTTCTTGGTTTTAGAAAGGGTAATCCATTGAATTCCTAAAACTGCGTTGCCGGTTAAGATAGGTCATAGGGGATTCATGTTAGGTGCCTTTGAGCAGTGAGGGGCAACGGGTTATGGGACTGTGGATGGATGGGTTCACGAAGCGATTAGAGGCGATCAGAAAAGCAGGTATCGAAGGGGGAGGGAGAGATCGAGTTGAAATCCAGCACAAATCAGGGAAGTTGACTGCGCGGGAGAGGATCCAGCGGTTATTTGATCGAGGGAGTTTTCAACCATTAGGCACACTGGTAGTGGAACAGCAGGAGATAGCAGTCGTCGATGCGGGCGAGGTCAAAAGGAAGGGGCGAAGCGGCAAGAAGAGCCCGAGTGACGGCGTCGTCATAGGCTTTGGCAAGGTGAATGGGAAAAAGGTTGCTGCATACGCAACAGATTTTACCGTTATGTCGGGGAGCGTTGGGGATCAAGGGTCCTGGATGATTGCCGAGATGATTTCAATGGCCGGGAAAATGCGGATTCCATTAATTGCGATGTACGATTCTGCTGGTTTGAGAGGCACATTTACGAATGGCAGGCCGGGATACGATGGGATTGGCAGAATCTTGAAATACCATTCACTGTATTCTGGTGTGATTCCTCAGATAGGACTATTGCTCGGGCCTTGTGTGGGTCTGATGGCCTATGCTCCTGTTCTTTGCCATTTTCTTATTATGAATGGAAAAAACGCTTTCCTGTGGCTTGGAGGAGAAAAAGAATCAGATGGAGCGGGCAGCGCCCAACAACATATGATGGAGTCGGGGCAATGTGACTTTGTTGTAGATAGTGATGAAGCGGCAATAGATAAAGCAAAAGAGCTCCTACGATTCTTGCCACAGAACTGTTGGGAGAATCCACCTCGCCTCGAGACGAATGATCCAATAGACAGGCAGGAAGAAGACCTTGTTGAGGTGATGCCAAACGATCCCAAGTTCACCTATGACATACATGAAATCATTAGCAGGATCGTGGACGATGGCTATTATCTCGAGCTCAAAAAGGATTTCGCGACTCATTTCGTTATTGGTTTTTGCTCGTTCGGGGGGAAGGTGGCAGGGCTTGTTGCCAATAACCCTGATGAGCTGAGCGGAATATTTGAGCCTGATTGCTCCGATAAATATGACAGGTTTATGAATTTCTTGGATGCCTTCAACATACCGCTGATCACTTTATCAGATACCACAGCTTTCGTGCCGGGTGATAGGTGGGAGAGAAAGGGTGTGATTAGACATGGGGCCAAGTTGCTTCATTCCTATGCAAGATTTACGGCGCCCAAAATAACCATACCTCTCAGACGCTTTTACGGAGGTGGACAGGTAGTGATGGGTGCGCACGGAATGGCCCCTGATCTTATTTATGGTTGGCCTACTGCTGAGTTTGCACCTGCAGGGCCTGAAAATATTGTACAGACGATATTTCATAAGGAACTGAAGAGAGCTAAAGAGGAAGGCAATTATCAGGAAGTTCATGATAGGCTTTTGGCCCAGTTGGTTCAGGAATGCAGTGTCATGACACGGGCAAGGAGTTGGACTGACGTATATACCGTTCAAGAAGTCATTGACCCAAGAGAGACCAGGCCGACACTGTGCAGGGCTTTAGAAGTGTTAGAGGGCAAGGAGGAGAAATTGCCTGATAATAAGAGATCGATTAAGCCGGCTTAGATGTGAGTTGTAAAAGGAGATAGATCATTTTAGCAATTCCGATGTAGGACGAGGTACTTATCGGCGGGTCAGGCGCGTGGTTGACTTGTGACCATACCATTACTCATTAGGAATGCAAGAGCCCTATCGTTTCGACGCGCGAGGGGAACCAGATGGACCAGATTTTGAAAGAAGCAACCGAAAGATTAAAAAAGCTGAGAGCAGGGAATCTCTTGGGGGGAAGTGAAAATGCGCTGGAAAGGCAGAGGAGTCTGGGAAAACTGCCTGTAAGAGAACGAATCGACTACTTCTATGATCCAGATACCTTTCAGGAATTAGGGTCTGCGGTCACATCGACGGGAATACGTATTGATGGCAAAGTGAATGTAACTCCTGCGGATGGGGCAATTGTGGGGACCGGCAAAGTCGATAGGAGAGCTGTTGCCATGTACGCCAGCGACTTCAGCGTCCAAGCTGGTTCAATGGCCACACAACACATACAGAAATTTTTTTGCATCACCGGCTGGGCCGGAAAATGGGGGATCCCTATTGTATGGTTGATAGATTCCGCGGGGGGGAGACTCGGCGAATATGACATATCCACGGTTGGTGTTGAGTGGTTTTTTTATTATGAGTCCCGGTTTTCAGGGGTCGTTCCACAGGTTCACGTTCTACTGGGGCCCTGTGTGGCTGGACAGGCATATGCACCCTGTCTGTGCGATTTCCTGATCATGGTGAGAGGGACGTCCTACTTGTGGCTTGGAGGTCCAAGGCTAACCTCGTCTGCCACATCAGAAGAGATGGATTCGGAAGTTGGAAGCGCCGACTATCACATGAAACTCACCGGATCTGTCGATTACGTGGCAGTCGATGACCGCGACGCTCTTAGAATCGCAAGGAAGTTGCTTAGCTACCTGCCTTCTAACTGGAGGGAAGAACCGCCTGTGTTTAATCCCGGAGGGGAGGATGCTGGCAGAGATACATTTGAGCTCTATAAGATCGTACCTGGGGATGTTTCCAAGAAATATGATATGCATGACGTCATCAAGGTGATTGTGGATCATGGTGATTACTTAGAGCTGAAAGATGAGTATGCCAAAAATCTGATTACGTGCTTTGCGCGTATTGACGGGCATTCGGTGGGTATTGTGTCTAACAATCCGAGTGAACCGGGCGGCATTTTGGAGCGCAATTCTTGCGATAAGTATTACCGATTCTTATCCGTCCTCGATGCGTACAACATCCCTCTGATTAATCTCGTTGATACACCTCCCTATGTACCCGGTGAAAATGAAGAAAAGTTGGGCTTACTGAGACATGGTGGGAAGATCATTGATCTCTACGCAACGACAACCATACCCAAGATAAGTATTGTCTTAAGACAGGCCTATGGGGATGCTGGAGCTTTCATTATGGGGGTATCGAAAAGCATGGGTGCTGATATTTGTTATGCTTGGCCGAATGCGATCATGGCAGTAGAGATATCAGAAATGAATATCCATAAAGCCTATAAGGGGGGTGGAGTTGAAGAAGACGCCTATGAATCCTACCTGGGGGAAGTGCGGGAGAAGGTAAGTGTATTTGATGTGGCCAATACATGGACTGCAAATGTCATTGACGAGGTTATTGACCCCGGCGAGACAAGGAAAAAGATAATCGAGGCCATAGAGGTAACGAAGAATAAGCAAGAGATATTACCTATGTTTCCGAAGAGCAAAAAAGGCCACGGAGCACCTCCTGGCTGAAAGATTGAAGTTGGAAATGTTAGGACTTTTTTCTGTATCGATAGACGGTGGGCCATTGAATTTTGACAAATGTCCACTAAAGAAAGACTGCGTCTAGAAATGAGTGGAGGGAAAAAGTGGAAGTTAGAGCGCTCATGTCCGGAGTATTCTACAGAAAGCCTACCCCTGAAGCACCCCCCTACGTGGAGGTAGGGGATCAAGTAAAGAAAGGGCAGGTACTGGGCCTTTTGGAGACGATGAAGGTGTTCCAGAAAATTAAGGCTCCGGTGGCTGGAAAAGTTGTTGAGATTCTTGCCGAGAATGAGGGTTTGATTAAGGACAACCAAGTTATCTTCGTGATAGAGACGGCTTAGAATGATGTGAAAAGGGAAATGATGTTTTCAAAAGTACTTGTTGCCAACAGAGGAGAGATCGCCGTTAGGGTAATAAGAGCTCTAAGAGAGTTAGGGATAGCGAGCGTTGCGGTCTATTCCGAAGCTGATAAGAACTGCTTGCATCTTGAGTTGGCTGACGAGAAAGTGTGTATTGGTCCATCTATCAGTGCTAAAAGCTACTTAAATATTGAGAACATCATCAGGGCAGCGAAGGAGACAAAGGCCGAGGCCATTCATCCCGGTTATGGATACTTGGCTGAGAGTGGGGAATTTGCCAAGGAATTAGAGAAAGAGGGTTTTGTCTTTATTGGGCCCAGTCCTGAGAATCTTCAACTGGCTGGTGATAAGCTTATTGCGAAGAAAATAGTGAAGAGCGCAGGTGTACCCATCATACCGAGCAGCCCGGATGGGGTCGGTACGATTGAGGAAGCAAAGAAAATTTGTGGCACGATCGGATACCCGGTGATGATCAAGGCATCCGGAGGAGGCGGCGGACGCGGAATAAGGATCTGTGACAACGAGGAAGCCCTGATGGAGGAATTCCCCGTGGCCAAAATGGAAGCACGTGCTGCGTTTGGGAATGGTGAACTCTATATTGAGAAATATGTTGTCGAACCGCGGCATATCGAATTTCAGGTGTTGGCCGATACGTCGGGGAATGTGATCCACTTGGGTGAGCGCGAGTGCAGCATCCAGCGGCGGTACCAGAAGCTGATTGAAGAATGTCCTTCTCCCCTGCTGACGCCCGAAATGCGAAAGGCCATGGGCGACGCGGCGATCGCTGCGGCAAAGGCGGTGAAGTATCTTAACGCTGGCACGATGGAATTTCTCGTGGATAAAGCAGGCCGTTTCTATTTTATGGAAATCAATGCGAGAATTCAAGTTGAGCATCCAGTGACAGAACTTGTGACGGGTGTGGACCTTGTCAAGGAGCAGATCAGGCTCTCCTCAGGAGGTCAACTGGAGTATTCCTTCGATGATTTGATCAGAAGGGGATGGGCTATAGAATGCAGGATCAATGCAGAAGATCCTGATAGGAACTTCGCCCCCTCTCCGGGGACTGTTGAGGAATATCAGGCGCCCGGGGGGTTTGGAGTGAGGTTGGATACTCATCTGTATCAGGGTTATGAAATACCTGTCTATTATGATTCTCTGATCGCCAAACTCATTGCCTTTGATCTAACGCGAGACCGCGCAATCCAAATCATGAAAAGGGCACTCGGCGAACTCAAGATAAGCCCTATCAAAACCACCATACCCCTTTACCTAAGAATCATGGATGATCCCCAGTTCCGGCAGGGTGAATTCAACACCGGCTTTCTTAAAAACTACTTGCTAGGAAAGGATGAGGAAGAGGAGTTTTAGAAACAAATGACACGGTCCCATGTTGTCATCAATGTAGATTGTAGCTCAGAAAGGGATTCCATATGACAGGAATAAAATCTTGTGGAGCGTATATTCCCACCTACAGGCTGAGTAGAGGCGAGATTTCGAGAGCCATGGGGATCTCTTCTCTAGGTGGGGAAAGGTCTGTGGCAAATTTTGACGAAGATACCATCACGATGTCTGTTCAGGCAGTTAGAGATACGATCACCGATGCAGATGTCGGAGAGATAGATGCCCTTTTTTTTGCAAGTACCACGCCACCCTATCATCAGAAGGAATCTGCAAGTACTGTGGCCACGGGGGCAGATTTGAAAGAAGATATCCTAACGTCTGATTTGCTGAGTTCCCCGAGGGCAAGTGTGTCGGCGTTGAGCTTAGCCATGGACAGGGTGAAGAGCGGATCTGCTTCTAACATCTTAGTTGCTGCGTCCGACTGCCGATTGGTTCCTGGGGGATCGGAGCTCGAGCAGTCCTATGGAGACGGTGCGGCAGCGGTTTTGGTTGGGTCGGACAACCTCATTGCAAGATTTGAGGCAGAGTATTCCGTTAGTGATGATTTCATTGATGTGTGGCGAACCGCTGAGGACAAGTTTGTCAAATCATGGGAGGACAGGTTTATTAAAACAGAGGGATACCATAAAAACGTGACCAGAGCGGTAAGGGGTCTGTTACAAAAATATGGACTATCTCCTTTGGATTTCCAGAAGGCCGTCATTCCTGCTCCCGATATGAGATCGCTTCGGGAAGTGGGTAAAAGCCTTGGTTTTGATCTCAAGACGCAAATCCAGGATCCTCTATTCAGCACGGTGGGGGATACGGGTACAGCCCAGCCGCTACTCCTGTTGACTGCGTGTTTAGAAGAAGCAAAGCCGAACGATAAAATACTTTTGGTAGGTTTCGGTGATGGAGCCCAAGCCTTGGTTTTTTCTGTGACGGAGAAAATAAGAGAAAAAGGGAAGCATACCATTGCAGACTGTGTGGCATCCAAGATGCTTTTGAATAAGTATGAGGAGTATCTGAAGTTTAGAAACCTCATGACAACGGAAGCTGCGAGAAGACCGAGCTATCCATCCTCGGTGCCTTATATGTGGAGAGAAAGGAACTATTTCACGAGGTTCCATGGAAGCAAGTGTTTGAGCTGTGGTACCGAGCAGTATCCCAGACACAGAATATGCTACGAATGTAAGAGCAAAGATAGGTTCGAGGAAATAAAACTGGCTCGCAGAAAAGGTCACGTGATTACGTACACGAAGGATTATCTTTTTCCGTCGACCGTCCCGCCCCATATCCAAGCAGTGGTAGAGCTTGAAGGAGGATGCAGGGTGTACATGATGATGACAGATGTAAACCCTGATAAAGTGAAAAGCGAGATGTCGGTCCAAATGGTTTTTAGGATGCTTCACGATCGTGGGGGATTCTTCCACTATGGGTGGAAGGCCAAGCCCTTGGATCAATAGGAGGTGGGTTCAATGCCTGCTGGAAACATTAGGGATAAGGTCTCTATCGTTGGCATGGGATGCACCAAATTTGGTGAGAACTGGGAGATGAGCGCTGATGATATGATCATTGATGCTGCCTATGAGGCCTTTGAAGATGCCGGCATTGATCCTAAGGATATCCAAGCAGCCTGGGTTGGGGTAACCTCTTCCGGTGCTTCCGGTGCGACTCTGGCAAATCCTTTGAAGCTTGATCGGATCCCGATCACAAGAGTGGAGAATTACTGTGCTACGGGACAGGAGGCAATAAGAAATGCGGCATTCGCCGTGGCCTGTGGCATGTATGATATCGTCCTAGCCTTGGGGTATGAGAAACTGAAAGATACAGGCGCCCGTGGACTTCCTTTTGTCAGCATGGTGGACCCCGTGATTGGATTGGGTGCAACGCCGCCTGGACTTTTCGGCGTTCCATGGGTCACCTTTTTTGAGAAGTATGGAGTGACTAAGGAGACATTGGCCAAGATTGCCGTCAAGAATCACTATAACGGATCAATGAATCCAAAAGCCCATTTCCAGAAAGCGATCACACTGGAGGACGTAATGAAGGCGCCGATCATTGCCTGGCCTCTGGGGGTCTTTGACTGTTGTCCTACCACAGATGGTGCCGCTGCCGCCATACTGGTCAGCAGGGAAATGGCCAGAAGCTTTCGGGAAGATTACATAAATATCAAAGGACTTTCTGTAATGGTTGATCCTCTCTATCCTGGTTATAGACCAAAACACGATTTTTCGAGCTGGCCTGCTACAGCCCGAGCTGCGGAGGATGCATACCGACAGGCCGGTATAACCCATCCCAGAAAAGAGCTGGACCTGGTTGAACTTCATGATTGTTTTACGATAACTGAACTGGTTACTTATTGTGATCTTGGCCTGTGTGAGAAAGAAGAAGTTAAAGATTGCGTCGACTCAGGGGTTTTTGAACTGACAGGTGACCTGCCTGTTAATGCCAGCGGAGGTTTAAAGTCTTGTGGCCATCCTGTTGGCGCAACCGGCGTCAGGATGGTTTATGAGCTCTATAAGCAGATGCAGGGGAAGGTCGAAAGCAAAAGGCAGATCAAGGACGCTGCATTGGGATTGGCCCATAACCTGGGTGGGGCCCCGCAGGTGGCCAGCGCTATTATTGTAGGGATCGATTGACAATCAATGGACGATGGAATGGTTTTTGGAAATCCCTTTCCGCAGGAATGTGATAAAGAGGAAGTGAGAAATCAGAAAGGAGGATGACATGACTCAAAGAACAAGAGACCTTATGCTAAGTACGCCTATTAAGTCAACTCAGATTGCTCAAAAATTTATTGCCGACGATATAAGGGCGAATAGACCAGGAATGAAGTGGGTCTATGAACTTGAGAGAGCGAGGTTGCTGACAGAATCCTATAAGCAGACTGAAGGGGAGCCTATGGTGCTGAGAAGGGCAAAGGCCTTAGCATACATTTTAGAGCATATGACGCTCTATATTCGCCCAGGTGAATTGATTGTTGGCTGCTTCGCCTCAGGGCCGGACTCTTGTGCCCACTATCCTGAGCTTCAATATAAATGGGTTGAAAGAGAGACAGGGTCCGGTATGGTTTATTCCGACTTGCTGAACGATGAGGAGAAGAAGGAACTGAAGGAAATAGACAGTTATTGGGAGAAGTATGCAGTCCATCACATTTTCAATAGATACCTTCCTGCAGATTTGCTTGATGTGACTTTTATGTTTGGCTTTGAGTATCAAACGCCAAACTACGAAAAGATTCTCCACAAAGGTTTAAAGGGGTTAATTGAAGAAGCTTTGAACAGGAAAGAGAGACTGGTAAAGGAATTGTGGGATCAAACTATATCCGAGGTAGAGTATGTGAAAAAAAAGGATTTCTTGGACTCCACGATCATCGTTTTGAATGCGGCAATTAACTGGGGGAAGAGATTTGCAAAATTAGCAAGGGAAATGTCTGAAAAAGAGAGAGACCCCAAGAGAAAAGGCGAATTGAGGATCATCGCAGAGAATTGTGAATGGGTGCCAAAGAATCCAGCACGCACACTCCGTGAGGCAATACAATGCTATTGGTTCATCCACCTTATTGTCAATTACATTGAGCTTCCTTGCGTGGGAGATGGGATAAGGTTTGATGTTTGCATGAACCCCTTCTATGAGAAGGATTTAAAGGAGGGCAGAATAACCAGGGAAGATGCTCAAGAGCTGGTTGAGTGTGTATTTGTAAAATCTCAGGAAACAGGTTTCTTGCATCCACCCATATGGTCGGGTACAGGTGGAGGTGCCTTAGGGTTCCAAACGATGACCATTGGTGGAATGGATGCCAATGGTGACGATGTTTCTGGTGAGATGAGCCTGATCGTTATGGATGCCATGAAAACCGTTAGAACGATAACTCCTCCGTTGGCTCTAAGATGGCACGACAAGATGCCAAAGAAACTGATTGACAAGAGCATCGAGTGCTGGGCCAGTGGCATGCCTCAGCCCGCCCTTTTCAATGATAAGGTAAACATCTTGAGATTGGCTGGTCTCGGGATTCCTATTGAAGAAGCCAAAAATTATTCCATCTTGACTTGCATGATCCCGACCATACCGGGGAAAAACCTTACTCGGATTTCACCCACGTACATACCTGTTCCTTTATGTCTGACAGCGGCGTTAGGACTTGATGTATTGCCCGGTTTTTGGAAAAGACCGGTTGGAAATCCAGTCCCAGACCTGGAGAAAATTAGCTCGATCGAACAGCTTATGGATGCCACGATAGAAAATTATAAGTGGATTATGCACGCGTGGGCTATTATGTCAAACATAGGTGAGGCTTTGTATCGAGAATATGTGCCCAGGCCATTCCTCTCAGCCTTACTGGACGATTCTATTGAGAAGGCCCAGGATTTCAGAGAATGGCAACATTGGCAAGGCTATCGAGAGGTCTATATCATAGGTCTCAACAATCTTGCCGACTCCCTCGCTGCTATCAAGAAAGTCGTCTTTGAGAATAAGAAGGCTACCCTGTCTGAGCTCATTCAGGCCTTGAAGAAGAATTGGGAAGGTTATGAAGAGCTGAGGCAGATGTGCCTTGAGGCACCAAAATTTGGCAACGATGATGACTCTGTTGACCTCCTATCACGAGAGATGGGAAAAAGAATTGCCAAGGAGACGACGAAGTTTAAGACAATTTTCGGAAGTCACTACATTACGGATGGGACGGTAGCGTCAGCCTTTTACCTTCATGGGGCCACCTGCCCTGCTACGCCCGACGGAAGGAAGGCGAGAGAACCTTTCCATGATGGAAGTATTTCTCCTATGGGTAGCAGAGACCATAAGGGGCCGACAGCGGTGTTAAAGTCGGTTTCAAAGGTCGACCCATTGGTAACCTGGAATCACCTCTTTAACCAGACCTTCATGCCCCAGTATCTTGTAGGCCACAATGCGGAGCTCTTTGCTCAATACCTTGACACATGGAATGATTTAGGGATTCATCACATCCAATTCAGTGTCGTTAGCAGGGAAACTCTCATAGACGCCCAAAAACATCCTGATAAATACAGTGACTTGATGGTCAGGGTCTGTGGCTACTCTGCTTACTTTGTGGACCTCAACAAAGGGCTGCAAGATCAGATTATTTCCAGGACCCCGCAATGTTTATGACAAAGAGGAGATGCATTACTGTTTGAAT